>Ga0207421_10001621_pt1 | contig 28622 bp, 24 predicted proteins | sample SodLakKL_010_SED_4_FD_187542 | JGI IMG/M metagenome (GOLD analysis project Ga0207421, IMG submission 187542) | Alkaline sediment microbial communities from Lake Tanatar, Kulunda Steppe, Russia - 8KL_010_SED (SPAdes) (version 2) | ecosystem: Environmental > Aquatic > Non-marine Saline and...
ATAGATAATCTCCTGAAGACCAGGTCCGTTCTCATCTCAGACCTTAAAAATATCCCTGATGCTGCCCTTCAACGTGATATTATTCTGAAACAAGGGGATAAGAGACTGTATGATATTCTGGGAGATATGGTTAGATTTGAAAGAAATCAAATGAAACGGGTCGCTGAACGTGTCTTATCTATTGAAACCGAAAGGTATACAAGACCTGCCCCTAATTAATTCCGAGGTATTGTAATGATCGGTTTTTCTGGAATAATTCTATTTATCGTCTCATTTTATGCAACGATCTTCTTTTTCCGTCTATATAATGAAAGCCGAAGGATATTCCATTTTTGCCTCTCCATTGCCTCGATATTTGTAGCAATAATTGGTATATCCGATTACCTCGCCGTGTTTTTTCCCATTTTGGATCCTGGTTTCATCGATGACTGGTCAACGGTATTTGCAGTTTCCTTTGCTTTGTCAGCTTCGGCTGCGTTGATACGAGATTTTAAACCCGCAATGACCCGGTTCCCGAAAATTTTCACATTTTTTCCATTGTTGCTGATTCTGGTTTATCCATTCATCATTGAAACCATATTACTTAAAACATGGATTATTGCGATTTACCAGGGGAGTACCCTTATCATTGGGATGCTCATATATGGGTACAGAACCAGCCAGGATAATCGATTTGGGTATATGTTTGTGGGGCTGAGCTTCTTTTTGATCACGTTTATATTATTTCATCTGCCCGCTGCCTGGTTTGTACTGCCAGATTATGGATGGATGCTGCTTGTATCATCCGGAATTCTGATCATAACCGTTGGATATCATCAGATCTACCTCCTTGAAAATACCTCGCCAACCGAAAGAAGAGAAACGGATTCCTGGTTTGTCTGATTGTGTATAATTCATTTTTACAGATTAAACCCGGGGTTTGTCTGGAGTAACAGGGGATCGTTCAGAACAGAAGTACACAATTTTAAAACAGTATCGTCTTTACATAATATAAATTATGCGACTTATTGATTTACGGGTTCAAACAGTCTGGGAATAAAAATCCTCCTATCAGTCCAGATAATTCCTCTCGTACTCAAGTGCCCGGATTGTACTTTGGATCACTTCCCGTTCCGAAGAATCATATCTGTCACGTGTTTTGAGATTCTCCAGACGTTCAATCTGATCTACAGCCCCCAATTCAATCATGGCCTGATAAGCAAGCATACGGTAGTCACGGTATGGATCTTCGAGCCGGTTTGAATATAGATGTAATAATTCCTCCCGGATATCCGGTTCAGAATCGACAATGAGATCTATAAGATGAGACAAAGCCGTATAACTGTACGATTTATCACCAGGCTCACTCGCAAGAATCATCAGAATATCACGTGATTTCTCGCTGTCCGATAAAATCAGAGCCTCTGCAACAGCTTCTTTTATCACATCCTGATAAGAATCGATTCCGGCGAACGGGCCTGCAAACTCTGACGCTTCATCCGGAAACAGTTCAGCTGATAACATAATGGCCTCAGCAGTAACAAAATAGCTAGTATCTGCTCTCATGTATTCAAGGTGCTCTTTTGCAAAACGGCTGCCATCATCCTGATCCAGTTGCAATCCCTGTACCAACCGCAATGCTTCACGTCTGACCCGGTAATGATTCTCATTTTCGTAGGTTGCCCATGTCATAATATCCTGTAGTTCGGAATCCATGAGGTATTCCATATGATCATTCAACAATAACATCGCCTGGAAACGTATTCCCCAGAATTCATCATTTTGTGCCAATTCTATCACAAGATCCTTAACCTCGGGATTATCCGGTATCACGCTTCCAAGCATAGCCAATGCCTCGGATCGGACCATCACATTATCACTGTCGGTACGGCTAATGAGTGTTTCATCATCCACATCGATGACATATTCAACAAGCTGGATACGGTCAGGATCAACGATGATATCCAAAATATTATCATCATAGGAAAAGACATATTCTTCTTCAATCTCCTCTATTACAATTTGTTCCCGTTCGAAACCATCCTCAAAGATGACCAATATTTCCGGATGCAGCGTAAAAACCGGCTGGTGAGTGGTATTCTGAATCTGATTAACAGATAATACTGCCCGGTTCCCCGAAATCACCCTGGAAATATCCAGGAATGGATGTCCGGGCTCTTTAAACCATTGTGTAAAAAACCATTCCAGATCCTCACCTGAGACATCTTCAAAAACCATTTGCAGGTCATCGATATCCACAGCGCTAAAAGCGTATCTGTTGGTCCACAACTGTACACCCTCCCACCAATCATCATCGCCAAGGTAATCTTGCAACATTCCAAGAATCAGACCTGCTTTCTGATACGTATGACGATCGTACATATCTTCTGGCTCATAATATCGGTCGAATATTACAGGCCGGCGAAAAATCCGGGCCTCTTGAAAATAAGCGTGCCTGTCATCCCGGATTTTCCAGAGATAAGAATCCCGGCCGTTGTTATGAAGCCGGTATGCGGATTCAAAGTAATTTGCAAAACCCTCATTTAACGGCAGGTTTGCCCAATTTTTTGCTGTCACAAGATTTCCAAGCCATTGGTGGATGATTTCGTGCATTATCAAGTCCTGAAAACAGAGGTCCTGCGCGGCACGTTCATCAAATTGTACCACATCATACAGTAGTGTTGCTGTGGTGTTTTCCATACCGCGGGCAATAAAATCATGAACCGGAGCCTGGGCATAGACCGGATCCCACGGATACGGGACACCGGTTTTCTCTTCAGAGAAGCGGATCATATCAGCCGTATTGTTATAGATTTTATCAACCATTTCCACATACCGGGGTTCGACATAATACCGGTACAAAATATCATCACGGACTTCTTCGACAATCTCGTACTCCCCTGCCGCCAACACGAACAAATATGGTGTATGCGGGTAACTCATTGACCAGTAATCTGTTCTGAGTGAATCCCCTTCATTGATCCGACTCTCTTTTAACAGGCCGTTGGACAAGGTTTCGTATTGTGGCGGAACTGAGATCCAGGTCTCTTGTGTGGCTCTTTCTGCAGGGTGATCAATCGTTGGAAACCAGAAACTGTTGTCCTCCGGCTGACCCAAAGTCCATACCTGCGTTGGTTTTACGGTATCCTCCCCCCTTGGGTTTACAAAATAGAGGCCGCGTTGTGGCGGTGATGATACAAAATCAATTTTTAGCACAAGCGTATCTCCAGTCTGATAGCTGTGTTCCAGATCAACTGTCACGATGGCCGAATCCTGATGAAAAGTCAGCGGGTTGTCCAAAGAATTTTTATAAATTCCGTCAAATTCCATGGTTTTGGCATCGAATACCAAGTCGGATTGCTCCATTTCGCTGGTAAAAAGCATTTCCGTTCTCCCAATGACCTGTTCCTGATCAAAATCAAAACGAACCCAAAGTTTTTGGTGATGCAGGTCCCACGTTAAATCACGCAACTGCTGTACCGGCCCGTCAACCAACTCCCAGTCTTCGTCATTCAATACCATTTCGCGATCATCCATTGGCTCAAGATATGCGCAGGATGAAACAAGAATGCAACTTAAAATAATCGTCCAATACTGTCCGTTATACCAGTTTTGTATGCGAAAAAGTGGATACATTTTATTACTTGTTAGGGGATTATATTTGTCTGAAGAACGAAGTTGAAAACCCTTGAAATGTACTTTGATTAATGAGCCATCTCTTGCTATTATTATGGGCTATATGCACCAACTCAATTTGGGAATTTCCCCGCTTTTTTCAAACTAAGCTCTAAGATGTCGACGGACCATAAAACGCTTAATAAAGCCTTTGCAGCAGCAGCATTTTTAACAGCACTCATACTTTATGTGTTGACGCTTCCCCCAACAGCAAGTTTTTGGGATTGCAGCGAACGAATTGCGTGCGCTTATGGATTACAAATTCCGCATCCTCCCGGAACTCCATTCTACCTGCTGCTCGGACGCTTTTTTTCCATGTTTGCCGGAGCGGAATCAGCCGCTTACATGATTAACCTGATGAGTGCTTTGGCATCCGCTACTACGATCATGCTGCTTTACCTGATAATAGTCCGGTTTGTCCGGGAATTCCAGGGGTATGATGTGGACCAGTATCCCGTAATTGACCGCATCGGGCTTTATGGCGGCGGGCTGATAGGAGCTTTGACCTTTGCGGTAACCGACAGCCACTGGTTTACTTCCATTGAGGCCGAGACCTATGCGCTTTCGCTTACGTTTACCGCCCTGGTGGTTTGGCTTGTATTAAAATGGTCTCAAAATCATGATGATCTGCGCAATGAACGCTGGCTCCTGTTGATCACTTTTCTTTTTGGTCTGGCTTTCGGTGTCCATTTGCTCAGTTTGCTGGCCATCTTTTTTGTAGGATTAATTATCTACTTCAAAAAGTATGAATTTGGGATCCGTTCTTTTATAATTGCGTCGGCGATATCAATTGGTGTATTCTTCCTGATTTATCCATTGACCATCATACAGTTACCAGCACTTGCCGGCACGTTTTCCACTACTACCGGCGGTATGTTCGGCCCCTTGATTTTTCTGCTGTTTTTTGCGGGTCTGATCAGCTATGGAATCTACTATACTCATAAAAATAACCATCGTACAGCCAATATCGTGCTGTTGGGTTATATGCTTGTACTGATCGGCTATTCAAGCTATTCAATGCTTTATATCCGGTCACAGGTAAACCCGGGTATTGATCAGAATTCTCCCGATAATGTCGATTCATTTATCAGCTATCTGAAGCGGGAGCAATATGGCCAGCAGCCGTTGCTCCGGGGTAATAGCTATAATAATGAGATCGGCAGTATCGACCGTGACAATCCCAAACTTTTTCCGCGTCGATATTCACCGGAAGGGCGACATGTTCAAAAGTATGCGCAATACAGTAATGATCTGCATTTCTTTTTAAGTTATCAGGTTAACCACATGTACCTGCGCTATTTTGCATGGAACTTTATAGGGCGGGACAGTGATGTTCAGGATGCAAAATGGGTATCAGGTTTTCGAAGCAGTGATAACAGATCAAATCCAGCGCATAACACCTTTTTCTATTTACCATTCCTGCTTGGTCTGTTGGGAATGCTTTATCACTTCCGCAGAGACTGGAAACGGGCCACGGGGGTGCTTGTACTATTCCTTGCTACCGGCCTTGCGATTGTGGCCTATCTCAATCAGACACCGTTTCAGCCTCGGGAAAGGGATTATTCCTATACCGGTTCGTTTTTTGCCTACTCCATATGGATTGGACTTGGGGCAACCGGTCTGATTGAGCTGGTCAAACACTATGCGAAAGCGAACAAAACGGTTGCCTACGGAACATTATTCATTACAGCACTGGCTGTTCCGGTACTTGTCGGCAGCCAGACCTATAGCAATAATGACAGGAGCCTGAGATATGTTGCCCCCGATTACGCCTACAATCTGCTGAACAGTACCGCTCCTTACGCGATCCTTTTTACAAATGGAGACAATGACACATTCCCACTTTGGTATCTTCAGGAAGTTGAGGGTATCAGAACCGATGTGCGTGTAGTGAATCTCAGTCTGCTTAACACGGAATGGTACATAAAACAAATGAAAAACCTCTGGAACTACGACTCCCCTCCTGTTCCTATCGATCTTACCGATTCCGAAGTTGACAGACTCAACGAAAAATTCAATTTCAGGCGTCGTTCCGATTTTCATGAACCCGGGGAGATGTCAATACCGGTCGATAAAGAGTTTCTGGAGCGCTATTATGCCGGCCAGGCCGAGTTTGAGTGGGGGCCGCGTGGAGACGTTCCTGACGAGATGGGATTCGGGGTTCCGATTTCGGAACTTGATGACGAAGTAACCTGGCATTTTGAGGGAACCTTCCTGGGCCGGGACCAGCAGGGTAATGAGATGCATTATACCCGCATTCAAGATGATATGGTTTTGGAAATACTGAGAACAAATCAATGGGTCCGCCCTGTCTATTTTTCCACGACGGTTGCGCGTGACGGACAGATGAACTTGCAGGACTACTTCCGGCTGGAAGGCAAAGCTTTTCGGGTGATGCCTTTCCGAACTGGAAACGAGCACGATACTGAAATTCACGGTAAACGTCTGAAATCGTTCAGGCTCCGGGAGATCAATAACGAACGGGCCTATTTTGATGAAAATATCCGCCGGATGATGGATAATTATCGAACCGTTATCAATCGTCAGGCATCAGCATTTATGAGAGGCGGCGAGCCTGATAGCGCGGAATACTGGCTGCGCTGGGGTGAAGAACGGATTCCTTTCAATACCATTGAGGGTGACCCCACATCCATTGTCAACTATGCTTACCGTTATGCCCAGGTAAACGCCTTTGACCGTTCCCTTGACCTTGTTGATTTGGCAAGAGATGATCTTGATCGCACTTTCAAAAGATATATGGATGACCTTCGCCGTGTGGAATCCGATTTGAACCGCCTCGAAAACAGGTTGGATGAACGTGGCGGAAGCATGAGTAGTAGTCGCCGTCGTGAACTTCAGAACCGTATCAATACCCTTGGCAATGACCGGCAGCAATTGGTCCAGGAGTTATCCTATGACTCAAGCCGTTATATGATCATTCAGCGAATTTACTATATGAACAACATGGAGGATGAGGCTATCAACATAGCTGACTTTATTGCGGATGCTTCGGGAGACCGGTTACCGTTCCCCCGATCCAGAGAAGAAAACCGGGAACGCATTCAAAGAATTTTGGGTGATTAATCGTAGTTCCAATATTCGGGTAGTTCCTTTATATTAGTAGGAGTAACTACATACCGGTCCGTAAACCTCAACAGCCCCATGATTCATACTTTTTCCGAGGAAAATATCGCTACCATTGCCAAGGTGTTGAATACCAGTCCCAAAAAAAGCGGACAGGTATATCGTTTTGAAATATCCGACAAAACAATCGGACGTAAAATCGCACTTGAAATACATCTCGGATTGCGACTGGATGACACAGATACCAATCTGATATCAGTTTATACCCAGGACACGTTCTTGCAACTGCACAACTGTACCGCTTTTGTTGCAAGCGAACTGCTTAATCAGATTACTTTTTTTGGTAAGGATGGAAATAGAATATCCGGACTCATTGTTGAAAAAGAAGCGGGATGCAGCTTGTATGCAAATGTCAAGGAATCTTTGCTGAAAGGAGACTTTACTGAGCTTCCACCGGAAGTTATGATGTGCAGTGTTGCTTTGTCTCTCACCGAATCGATTGACTTTGAAGGATTCAGATTTGATGACGATTAATCCGAATTTCACGAAAGCTGATTTTCACTCCCAGGGATTGGACAACACGAACGCATACAACACCTTCAACGAAAGCGGTTTATCGGTACCATTTGATGACTTTCTGCTTCAACGTATAATTACTTTACTTGAATACTACGAAAAATGCCAATTCAAAGAAATTGAAGTAGTTTTTGTAGATGAGAAAAAAATTATTGAAACCAACCGCCAATATCTGAATCATGATTATATTACGGACATAATTACATTTCCTTATGGAGATGAAACCGACTTGCTGGAAGGAACCCTTTTCTGTTGTGCCGCACAGATAAAACGCCAGGCAAAAGAATTTGAAGTATCCTTTGAAAATGAAGTACTTCGTATCGTTATACATGGATTATTGCATTTGATTGGATATGACGATGCAACCGATGAACGAAGGAGTGTCATGCGTACGTTGGAGGATAAATACATACGTTATATTCTGGAGAATGAATGAGAAATAATGTCATAGACTTGATCATTTACATGGTCAAAAGAATGCATATTGGAGTCAGGCTGAAAGACATCCAGTTCGATAAACTAAAAGGCTATAACAAGTCTGAAATCAGTGCGGCATATTCATGGCTTATTCAAAAATATGATTCTGGGGAAATTCTTTCTGAAAAGACCTCCCGTAATAACAAGCCAGCACCACGTGTACTTCATCCCAGCGAACGAATGCAAATATCACCGGAAGTCTATGGATATCTTCTGGAACTCTATTATCTGGGTATTATTGATGCCGCACGAATGGAACGATTAATTGAGTACGCTGTATTCCGCCCGGATGGCACAGCTGAACCCTCCGATATCAGAGAATGGGTTGCCGGTATAATTTTTGAAAATGAATACCCCGGCAGCAGCTCAACGTTTGCACTAAAAGGAAATGAAACAATTAACTAACCAGGATGGAAATCACACTGCTCATCCTGTACAGTTTCGCCTCCGTTTTTTTCCTTTTTACAAGTTTCGTTATTCTCCATAATAAACGGCATTTCAGAAAGCTCCATTCGGGGTTTCATGTCAATGATGATAGCGGGCATTTGCAGAAAGAAGAATACCCTGACATCTCGATACTCATACCTGCCAGAAACGAAGAAAACAACATAAGCAAGCTTTTGGAGAGCCTTGAAAATCAAGATTATCCAACTATGGAGATTCTTGTTCTGGACGACGGATCAACGGACCAAACCGCATCAATTGCAGAAAAGGCATCTCAAACCTCCCGATTTCCCATCACGGTCATTCATGGGGAAAAACGGCCTGACGGATGGTTGGGTAAGAATTGGGCTTGTCACCAACTTTCACGGAACGCCGCGGGGAAAATTTGGATATTCCTGGATGCCGACACCTGGCTCTCCCCTCACGGGGTCAGTAGCATTGTGTATCGCATGCATCAGTACCAGCTTGATTTTTCCACTGTCTGGCCGCATCAGGTAATGCGTACACTGCCTGAGAAGACAATTATCTCCACGGTATATGCTACCATTGCCACATATCTTCCAACGAATTATTGCTACAAAGCACCATGGTGGATTCCTTTTCCTTCTTTGAGAGAGAAAGTAAAACCCTTATTTGCAAGTGCCTGTGGCCAATGTATGGTTTTTACAAAGGCATGTTACGAAACGATTGGTGGCCACTCCACCGTGAAAGGTGAAGTAGTTGAAGATGTAACACTTGCCCGGATCGTTGTAAAATCCGGACTTACCATGCGGATGTTTCATGGTACCGATACAATATGGTGCCGAATGTATCGCTCCCACAAAGAAATCCTACAAGGTCTCAGGAAAAATTTCTTTGCCGGTTTTGGTAACCGTTATCTCCCCTTTTTCGCCTCCTGGATAGGTCATATAGTTGTCTATCTTATACCTCCCATCATCTTTATTTCAGAATTCACTGGTTTGATCGGTATTACAGGTGAAACAATGAAATATTCAGGGATAGCCGTTATTTTAACGGCTATCCCCTTTCTACAGCGCCTATGGGCAGGTTTGTTTTTAAAATGGCCATTGCTCACCGCATTACTTCATATTCCCGGGGTACTCTGGTTTCAAATGCTTGCTCTCATTGTAGTGAGGGATCATTTTTTCCATTCCACCGTTCAATGGAAGGGAAGAGATCTTTAGCAGATCTGATGTTTCCCGTAAATATACCTGAGCTTCATCAGCAACTTGTGATATTATATTTCTGGATCGGAATGCTTCTTTTTTCAGATGATCTTTCAAAGCCAGAAAACTAACACTGAAATTGCGGTTCAGAAATTTATGAAGTGCTTTTTCATTTTGAATTCCGGTATCCTTTGCAATTTTGTAAGCTGTAGCTGACCAATCCGACTGAATCGCCCGGCATATACTTCTGAATCGGGCTCGTCGAAGAATTTGTTTGGGGTTCTCTCCGAACCGTTGCGTGAATTTTCTGCAGAAATGGGACCTCGAGTAGCCGATTAAATCGGCCCATTGCTCAACGCTGTGAATTTTTGTGATGTTTCTGACCAGAATATCTACGGACAGATCCATCTGCCGGTATGTAAACTCTTTTGGGGGATAGTCAATTCCTTCCATATCATATCTCCGGTTATCAGTAGTTTGCGGTTATTGTTTCGAATATCAGACACTTAGTAACCCAAGACAAAGCACTTAAATAGAGCAGGAAAGAACAGAATCCTTACATTTTATTTTCTTAATACTTGTGAACATTGAACTATTATTGAAGTATGGCAATTGCTATCTTGTATGTTAACATGTATACGTTATGTACATAGAAATATCCATTCATGAGCGATTTTACCCTTTTATCCCGGTTCGTCAGGTATCTTAAAGTCGAACGGAACGCCTCTCCAAAAACGATTGAAGCTTATCGCCGTGATATCACACAGTTCCTGCAATTTTGTTGCGAACAGTGGGATACCAACACAGAAAACATCGAATACCGCCGAATTGACAGATTGGTCATTCGCCTTTGGCTCGGGTCACTCATGCAGGCAAAACTTGCCAAAACCACGCTCGCCAGAAAGACCGCATCCGTCCGGTCATTTTTAAAATTCTGCTACAAACGGGGAGAAATTTATCATAACCCGGCTCAGCTACTGATGATCCCCAAAAAGGAGCACCGCCTCCCGCAGACCGTACAGGCTGACCATATCACCGAGATGATGGCTTCGGTCGCTACTGATACTGCCGGTGGCAAACGGGACCTTGCCTTTCTTGAAATACTCTATAGCACGGGAATGCGGCTCTCTGAATTAGTCGGTTTGAACATGCAGGATATCGATTTAGATCATCGCCGTGTCAAAGTTCGTGGAAAAGGATCCCGCGAACGCATCATTCCATTTGGCTCCGTAGCGGAGAAGGCTCTAAGAATTTACCTCAATGAGCGCCCCACCCTCATCGGAAATAAAAGCCAGCAGGATGATGTCCGGGCACTTTTTCTTACAGATTCCGGACGACGCATTTATCCCAGATTGATCCAGCGTAAAGTTAAAACCTACTTGTCACGTGTCAGTGAAATTAGTCGCAAGAGCCCCCATGTTCTTCGACACAGTTTCGCCACCCATCTTCTGGATCGGGGGGCCGGGATACGGGTCATCAAAGAGCTCCTGGGGCATGCCGATCTCTCTGCGACACAAATTTATACCGGAACAAGTGTGGAGCATCTGCGTAAAATTTATGGTACGGCCCATCCCAGAGCGGGCACAACGGATGAGAAGTAAACCGATCTGCTGTTTTGTTTTTACAGATATAATCAGATATTTCTCCTGACATACTCAAATCAATAACCAAACCGGGATTCTATAATGAACATCAATTTCACTGCCCGAAAATTTAATGCAAGCACCACTCTTCAACAATTTGCTGACGAGGAAGTCGGCAAATTGACCAAATTTTATGATGGAATTCTGAGCTGTGATATTGTCCTGGAACCAACTCCTGATGATGAATCACCTGCACGTGCCGAACTGACGGTGAAAGTGAAGCGTGATTTGCTGAATGCAACAGAAACAGGCCCTGCGTATGAACAGGCACTCCGCTCAGCCGTAGACAGCATTCGCAGGCAGCTTCTGAAATACAAAAACAAGCGCTCCTCCCGCTAATCTTGGTAATACCATCGGCCTGGCACGATGGACAACAACCTGATCAAAGAAATTATGCCATTCAAAGACCTGCAGACTATTCCAAGAAAGGAGCATATTACTGTCACCTTTCTGATAGAACAGTTGCGAAAACAACTGAATCTAAAAATTGTATCCTGTGCATCTGAGCACTCATGTGATGACCGATTAATCACGGACACCGACCTGCACCGCCCCGGCCTGGCACTGGCCGGCTACGTCGATCTGTTCACACATCACCGGATTCAGGTAATAGGTAACAGCGAAAGTCAGTATATCGAGCATATAGGCCAGAAAAAATGCGAGAAAGCTTTCCTGGAAATAACCAGATTTCCCATACCGGTCATTTTTTTGACCGATAATAATGAGCTTCCGGACTCCTATCTTAAAATGGCTGAAAAAGCGGAAATCCCGGTGTTCCAGACTCCAATGGAAACTACCAGGTTCATGTTCCTGGTCCGTGATTTTCTGGAGGATCAATTTGCCGTACAAACCATGGTCCACGGATCCATGGTGGATGTATACGGAGTTGGAATTATGATATCCGGCAAATCTGGCATTGGAAAAAGCGAGGTGGCGCTTGATTTGGTTGAGCGTGGACATCGTGTTGTATCCGACGACGTGATTATCCTCACAAAAAAAAGCAATATCCTTATCGCATCTCCCACCGAACTGAATAAACATTTTATGGAAATCAGGGGTTTGGGAATTGTCGATGTAATGTCTATGTTCGGAATACGTGCAATCCGATACCAAAAACGATTGGAAGTGATACTGGAACTGAGCCTTTGGGACGAGTCACAACATGTTGATCGTACAGGATTAAACCGGGAAACGACTTCCGTACTCGGAATCGATATTCCCACAATCAACCTGCCGATCACACCCGGGAAAAATATCACGGTGATTGCCGAAGTAATCGCGATGAATCATCTTCTTCGAAATTACGGATATGACTCCGCGAAAACATTTCAAAACAATATCCAGAAAAAAATAGCTTCCAGAAAATCGAAAAGCCCTGTCATACAGCGTGCAGTGGATTATTTTGAGAGTGATCTCGAGTAATGGCTTTTCATGATATGAATTATTAAATTATTCTTATATTGCGGTCGATAATAGTATTGAGGTTAATGGATAAATAATTCAAAAGCAGAAATTTAACATACGACTGATTGTCTGTCGGTAACAACAATCACGAAGTACAATAACCATTTACGTTTTGAATAATTATTTCTTTTATGATGACAAAGAGTGTGAATTCATTCCTGTAGAATATCGCACATCTGAAAAGGTCATCTATACGCTAAGTCTTTGGATTCTCTGTGGCACTGTAATCAGCGCCCTGTCCATATCCATTCTTGCATTTACTGTAGGATCCCCGGCCGAAATTGCTTTGAAAGCAGAAAACCGGGCTCTCTATGAGCAACTGGAAGAGACCCGTCAAACTATTGTGAAGCTGGACCATAAAATGTCGGAAATCGCTAATACCGACAATGAACTGTATCGTACGGTGCTGGGAATTGACCCGATTTCGGAGGATGAGCGCCAGGCGGGCGTCGGCGGTGCCGATATGCATGCCGAGTTCGATGTATACAGTGCCAATGCATCGGATATTTTACGCTGGACAGCAAGTAACCTGGAAAGCATTGAGCGGCGCATCAATATCCAGGAAGTGAGCTTTGAAGAGATCAAAGCCCACTACAATGAGAATAAAGAGTTGATGCAAAATATTCCGGCAATCCGGCCACTCAATGGTATTATTCTAAGTGGCTACGGAATGAGGCGTCATCCGGTACTCGGGTATCAGCGAATGCATGAAGGTGTTGATTTCCGTGCACGGATTGGAACACCGATTCATGCAACAGGAGATGGTGTCATTAAATCGACCAGAAGAAGAGGCACTTACGGCCTTATGGTCGTCATCGACCACGGACACGGATATGAATCCCGATATGCCCACCTTTCAAGAATCGAAGATGGTCTTAGCCCCGGTGACAAAGTCAAACGGGGTCAGCTTATTGCCAAAAGCGGTAACTCAGGAGTTACAAGTGGTCCGCACCTCCACTATGAAGTAAGACGAAATGGCCGGTCCGTTGATCCTCTCAACTATATGTTTGCAGATTTAACACCGGATGAATACATCGAGTATCAGCGTATAGCTGACAGCAACCCCTACTCGATGGATTAAAGTTGCAACTGTTTTGAATGTTGTACAGCTTTACGTTTCAGTGCACCTGCATTCACGCTCGCTGCTAGATTTCCCCTTTGTTGACGATGGGTAACTTTAGCAAACAGGGTTGCTTCCTTTTTTATTCAGCCCGACTTTTTTATTTGCTTTGCGTCCCGTTATCAGCAAGTAAAATATTCTGCTGCAACGCCAATATGGTTTGGTACCACCCTTTCTGCTGAGCCAAGGTGAAGTGCTTTCCTTTTTGAAGTACCTGTCCTTGCGAGATTACCAGAATTTGATCGTAGTGATCCATATCCACAAGTCTGTGTGTAATCCAGAGAACGGTTTTACCACGGGTGAATTTCCGGATAGTCCGAAGCAGTTGTTTTTCGGTGATGGTATCCATATTGGCCGTCGGCTCATCCAACACCCAAATGTCTGAGTTTTTCAACATCGCGCGCGAAAGGGCAAGCCGCTGACGTTCACCACCACTCATGGACCGGCCATGCTCTCCGATGACCGTATCCAGCCCATCTGGCTGATTATTGAACCAATCTTCCAACGCTGCCTGTGCAAGAACATCCATGATCTGCTGGTCATTCGCATCGGGCCGCGCCATCAGCAGATTATTGCGCAACGTGTCGTTAAACAGATATGTCTCTTGATCCACGACAGAAATCTCTGACCTGATGAACGCTTCGTCAACATCCTGTATCGGTCTGCCATTGAATAAAATACGTCCTCCGTGAGGCTCATAAAATCGCAAAAGCAGATTTACGAGGGTACTCTTCCCACAACCGGTCGGACCAACTACGGCAGTATGGGTCCCTTTTTCCATGGTGAAATCAATATTATTCAAAACCGTTGCACCATCATATGCAAAATGCACCCCTGAAAAAGTGACGGGTATATCATTCCCAGAACCGTTCCGTGTGGTTACCGGTTCTTCTTGCCCGTGATTAGTCTTCCCTTCCAGTCCAAACAGGTTTTCTGCCGCACTTTCTGTTGCCTCGTGATATTGAAATGCCGTCCCCATATTTTGGGTCGCCTCAAAGGATCCCATTATGGCAAGCAGTATCATAGCCAGCATAACCCCCGCAAGTTCCCCGGTGACGATGAGAGGAACAGTGGCAATGAGTGATAGAAAAACCGCAACATACATCATCCAGTTTGCCAGACTATCCTGCAGTCCGGTGATTTTGGATTGCCGGATCTCCAGTTCGCCAATCTTCTCCGAGAGATATGCAACCTGGTTCCGCTTTTTATTACGAAGCCCGAACAGCCTGATTTCCTCGGCTCCCTGCGATTGTTCCACCCAGGATTCATGCAATCTGCTCCTCAGATCAACCTGTTGCTGTCCGAGTCCTCCGGCCAATTTTCTCATAATTACCGGCACTCCCACCCCATTTATTACCAGCATCACAAGTGTAATCCAGGCTGCCGGCGGACTGAATCCGTACAAAAACCAGATCGTGAAAGATGAGGCCACAAGGGCAACAACGGCCGGTGTGAATACCCGAACGTAAAAATTCTGCAGCTCATCTACATCTGCTGTGACCGAAGATAGCAGTGATCCGGACCGGAACCCCTGCATGTATGCTGCCGGAAGCCGGTTCAGTACCCTGAAAAAAGTGACTCGAAACTGCTTCAGAAGTCGAAATGTGATATCATGTGACAACAGCCTCTCCAGGTAACGCAATACTGCTCTGCTGATCCCGAAAAAACGGACCGAGACAAAGATGATCATCAGATCAAGTATTGGGGGCTGCAGGGCTGATGCTGATATCAGATAACCGGAAGTGGCAAGTAGCCCCACCCCAGCAAGAATGGTTCCTGATCCAAGCAACACCGCTGCCATTACGCGCCAGGGGCAGGTTTTCAGGTATCCGGTTAATTGAAGCAGCGTATTCATGGGGTATTGTGGTACATGGTGACCATCTTCTGATAGAGCGGGTTTGATTCCAGAAGTTTCTGATGGGTTCCTTCGTCTATGATCCGGCCCCGATCCATTACCAGGATTTTTTCAGCCCTTTGAACCGTCGACAAGCGGTGTGCCACGATAAGTACGGCCCGCCCTTTCATTAAGCGCTGCATAGCTGTTGCTATCAAATGCTCACTCTCCGGATCAAGTGCAGATGAAGGCTCATCAAGGATGACCAGGGAGGCATTCCTAAGAAATGCCCGGGCCATCGCCAGACGCTGGCGTTCCCCCCCACTGAGACGCGTTGCATGCTCTCCCAGACGGGTTTCATACCCCTGTGGCAGCCCTGTGATAAATTCGTGCGCTTCTGCCGCTTTTGCTGCTTCTACTACGCTGTCAAAGGATGTTCCGGGTCGTGCTATAACAAGGTTTGCCCACACCGTATCATCAAAGAGCCATACTCCCTGATTGACTACGGCAATATGTCGAAGCCATTCGCTTTCATCCAGGCGTCTTAATGAGATGCCATTGATTTGTATCGCGCCTTCTTCCGGCGCAATTTGTTGTGACAACAGACGCGTGATGGTCGTTTTACCGGATCCGCTTCGGCCTACAAGTGCGGTGGTGCATCCGGGATCAAGCCGGAACGAGCAACTATCGAGCACTCTTTTGGTACTGCCGGGATAGGTATAACTAACACGATCATAATGAATGGAATATGGTGCCTCCGGTACCGGAACTTTCTGATCATCCGTTGTATTTACTGATATTGGTGTGCCCAGGATTTCAAATATCCGTCCGGCAGCTTCGGTACCTTCCATGCCGGCATGATGTCTTGCGCCAAACATGCGGAAAGGGAGATAATATTCGGGAGCCAGCAAAAGTACAAAAAGACCAAGTTGAAACCCGATATGCCCTTCAATGAGCCTGATTCCGATTTCGACCGCAACGAGTGCTGTGGCGATGGAGGCAAAAAGTTCAAGGACAAATCCGGAGAGAAAGGCTACTTTCAGGATTCCCATGGTGGTTCGCCGAAAAAGATCACTGGTCAGTTCCACTTCCTGCTGCTTGTACCCCGTCCGGTTGAAAAGTTTGAGTGTCCGAAGACCCTGAACAGTATCAAGGAAGTGGGAACTCATTTTTTGCAGTGTTGTCCACTGTTTTTTACTCTGGGACTCGGCCTGCATGCCGATCAGTGACATAAAAACCGGTATAAGCGGACCGGTTATGATCAGAATCAATCCGCTGAGCCAGTCCATCCAAATTACAAATAACGCCAGGACTGCAGGTACAATCAGCATATGTATGGCAGCTGGCAGAAAACGGGCAAAGTAATCGTCCAGCTTCTCCACCCCTTCAACAGCTGTTGATGAAAGCTCTCCGCTGCTTTGTCTGCCGGTCCATGCCGGTCCCAGATCCTGTATATGCCGGAAAAGCCGAATCCGTAATTGCTTCTTGATCTGAGATGCGGCCCCCTGTGAAACGATTTCGGATAACCAGAACAACACTCCTCGAAACAGGATGGCCCCTGCCAACAGATACAGTGTTGGCTGGATCATCGAAAGCGGTTGCTGTTGCATAAAAACAGCATTCACAGCAGTACTTAGGCCAAACATAAGCAGGATAATGGCACCGGCAGAAAGCAGGCTCAAGATAGCGGAAATAAGCCAATATCCTTTCTGGTCCAGTGCCAGCCAGATAAGGCGCTTGTGGTTCCTGCTGTAATCGGACATCCGGTCAGCTTCTCGGTATAGCGTCACGAGTTACACGTTCACGGAAGACCCAATAGCTCCAGCCCTGATACGAGAGAATGATTGGCAGAAAAAGAATGGCCACAAAAGACATAATCGTAAGGGTCAGATCGCTGGACGAAGCATTATAGACGGTAAGATGAAAATCTGTGGAGATCGTCGATGGCATGACCACCGGAAACATACCCTGAAATACCACCGTAGTCCCAAAAATAATCGTTGTTCCCGTTGCAGCAAACGCCCATCCAAACCTGTTGATCTGCATGAATACAATGACAGCGACAAACGCGCCGATGGTGATCATCGGCAGTGTACCGGGAATCAGTCCCAGTTCCTCAAAGAGAATGGTGTGGCGATAGCCAAGGAGTGCAAATGAAAGTAGTACCACCCCGGCAGGAACCCACATAATTTTGGCTATCCGTTCAACACGATCCTTCAGTTCATCTGTTGTACGCAGACTCAGAAAGATGGCACCATGAAGGGTGAACATCACCAGGGAAGCCAGTCCGCCAAGAATTGCGAACGGGTTTAGCAATAAACCGAGAGAACCGATGAAATTCATATCGTCGCCAATCGGCAGTCCCATAACGATATTGGTAAGGGCAACTCCCCATAGAAATGCCGGTAAGGCACTTCCCCAGAAGATAAAATAGTCGGCCGTTTTACGCCACCACTGCTCTTTCATTTTACTTCGGAATTCAAAGCCGACAGCACGAACAATCAATGCCAGCAAGATGAGCAGCAGCGGCAGATAAAAACCACTAAAAAGAGTAGCGTACCAGTGCGGGAAGGCGGCAAACATGGCTCCGCCGGCTGTAATGAGCCAGACTTCATTGGCATCCCAAAAAGGTCCGATCGTATTGAGTGTTATGCGACGGTCCACTTCGTCTTTGCTGACAAAAGGCATCAATATACCCACGCCGAAATCGAATCCTTCCAGAAAGAAATAACCGATAAACAGTACGGCAATCAGTATCAACCAGAATGTTTGTAGATCCATAATCCGCAGTTTCCTTTAATACGTATGAAGATTGGTTTCTTTCCCCTCTTGTTCCTCGGGGGCCCCCTGTTTGCCGTAATACCATACAAGATAAAAGGCAGCGACCGCCAGTATTCCGTATAGAAGTGTGAATGCGGTCATACTGATCCAGATAGAGCTTTCAAAAACAGATGCCGACACGCCATCTGCCGTCAGCAAGAGTTCATAAACCACCCAGGGCTGCCGGCCCATTTCAGCCACAATCCATCCGGCTGTATTGGCGACAAAGGTCAGGAACATCATAACCATCGTTGTCTTCAGGAATATTGTATGGTTTTGCAGTTTTTCCCGCCACCAAAGCCAAAGGCCGTAAAATGAGACAATAATAAACAATACTCCAAGACCAACCATAATCCGAAAACTCCAGTAAACAATGGCCACAGGCGGCATATAATCTCCGGGACCGTGTATTTCCTCCATCTCGGCCTGCAGCTCGTTCAGGCCGCGAACTTCGCTGGTCAGGTTATTATGTGCCAGAACCGATAGCATATATGGGAGCCGGATTTCCCGCTGGCTGACTCCCTCCTCCTGATTGATAATCGCAAACATTGAAAAACTGGCAGGTTCCTCTGTTTCCCAAAGTCCTTCCATAGCGGCCATCTTCATCGGCTGCGTGTGTACGGTTTCCTGTGCCTGGTCGTGCCCGGTTGTTGCAGTGAGCAGACTGGCAACCGCTGTGAAAACCAGTGCGATTTTTGCAGATCTCAGGAATAATTCTGGTTGTTTATTTCGGATGATCATCCATGCACTCAATCCAATTACGAACATCCCTCCGGTTATGAATCCGCCGAGGATGACATGGGGCATCTGCACAAGCAGCCGTTCGTTCATCAGAATGGCGATGAAATCTGTAAGTTCAGCGCGTCCGTCTACCAAATGGTATCCCACCGGTACCTGCATCCAGGAATTGGCCATCAATATCCATATGGCAGATAAGTTTGATGCTACGGCAACCAGCCATATGCAAGCGAGATGAACGGCTTTGGAGAGACGTGTCCACCCGAAAATCCACAGTCCGAGAAATGTAGACTCAATAAAAAAAGCCATCAACGCCTCGATAGCAAGCGGAATACCAAAGATATCACCGACAAACCGGGAGTATTCTGACCAGTTCATCCCAAATTGAAACTCCTGGACAATTCCGGTAACGATACCAAGCGTAAAAATTATGACAAACAGTTTTCCGAAATACTTGGTTAATCTCTTATATCCGATATCACCGGTTTTATAATAAAACGATTGTAGAATGGCTACTAAAACCGATAAACCGAGTGTTAGAGGCACAAATATGAAGTGGTAAACGGTGGTGATCCCAAATTGCCACCGGGCCAGTTCCAAAGCTTCCATAGGGTACGAGGTGTAATATGTAATCAAAAACTCCTATAGACAGCAAATAAAGCGTTCTGTTTGAATTTCTTATGAAGAAATCAATAAAGACTCCCGCGCGTTATATACAGAATCGATATGGCCGTTTAATATGATATATAAAATCACTCATACTGGTCAGGCAGATACTCCAAACCCCTCTCATTTGGTGCATCTAGCCGGTCCTTATTCTTCCGCGAAAGCCACGGAGTCTGGTACCCAGTCAGCATCCGTTTCAAACGTGTAAGCCATTGCTTCAAACTGGTTCATAAAACGCCGTTTGCTATATCGTGGAGCAAACTGGCCAAACTCCATCATGTATATACGTTGCTGATCTTCGGCATACACGACATAATTGAGAAATGGCCCGCCCATGACATCTCCGGTCATATTCCAGGTTCCTCTGGTCTCAAGAGCCGGTTTTCCATTTATACGTGTATCGACCGTTTCAATAGCACGGCGGTATTCGGTGGTTACGTAGGACTCGTCACGGGTACCCCGGATGTATTTCCGGTTCAAACTGTCACGGGTGTTATTGATCCAATCCTGGTCAATATCATCCAGACCATCTTTGTCCTCAAAATAGGAGAACCAGATCCAGCGATCATTATCATGCAAATAGCGGCGAAATGAGATAAAACTGGTAGTATCCACACCAATCCTGTAGTCGTGCTGCACACGAAACCGGAATCCGTGATTTTCCATAAGAGTATCTGCAAGATGCGCTTGCTCACCCCTGCGATAAATCTCACGGGTCCAGCGTCCGCGTTCCACTTCATCCAGATAACTAACCAGCGACCGTTCTGACTCCCTGATTTTCCGGGAAAGTGTCTCGTGATCCTGTGCCGACAAAAACAGAGTCCATTGATCCTGGAACCAACGATCCCTCAACGGAAAGGCAAAATTTCGGCCATCCGCTATTCTCTGTTGGATATCCTCACTCATCACAGCACGGATAAACGCCCCGACATTACTCTCTTCGGTAATTGGGGCTACGAAAATGGTATTTTTAAAACTTTTTGCGAACTCAAGGTCTCTGTTTGTCCGAAGATCCATAAATCTCAGATCATAGCGCTCTTCGGGGCGTGGAAGTGTCATCATCTCCCTTCCGAATGTAGCACGAATGGCATCGGCAGTGGGGCTATCCCATTGCGTGGAATCCATTACCACCAGCACTTCAGAGAAGCCACCCTGCGCAGAGCGCCGGTAATCTCCATCACAGCCCGTCCAGACAAATAATCCCGCTACCAGGATGATGAGTAATAGAATTTGGTTTTTGCGGATCATGGTAAAAAAAAAGATTTTTTGAATAATATATCATTACGGGAATCTGTTCCCTCAGAAAGGGCCATGTTTTCCGGACCATTCATAGTGAATAATACGAAATCAAACGGAATTCCTGTTCACGATGTAACGCATGAGTCGACGTTTTGTGATTTCTCGTTCTAATACACACTTATGAAGCCGTATCGGCTTTTTCTCCGGACTTGAGCTTTCTGACAAATGCGCCTGTTTGGGCTATCCAATCCTCGTCAGGATACACCGAACGGATATAGTCTATCAGTGCACTGCCGACAATAAATCCATCCACCCCGGCAGAGATTGCCATGGCATCCTCATGACATTGAATTCCGAATCCAATCATGACAGGATTTGCGGAGATATTGGATGTGACCCTGCGTATAAACGATTCAACCGATCGACTCACTTCCCTGCCGTCTCTTGCTCCGGTTACCCCGGTTACGGAGACACAGTAGACAAAACCACGACTCGCTTTATCGATGAGTTTCATCCGGTCATCGCTTGTGTTAGGTGCCACAAGATATATCGGATCAATGCCGAATGTGTCGCACAACTCGGTTAATTCATTAAGTTCACCGGGCGGCACATCAGGTAGTATGACCCCATCTACCCCCACTTCAGCAGCTTTTCTGAAAAATGGTTCCAAACCGTATCGAAGTACGGGATTAATATAACCCATCAGAACAATGGGGATTTGGGAGTGGGTTCGAATCTCTTTGACCTGTTCAAAGATGCTATTGATTGTGATACCCTGATCAAGGGCTACTTTACTGGCATACTGAATGGTTGGGCCGTCGGCAAGCGGATCACTGAACGGCATCCCCAATTCAATGATATCGGCACCCGCTGATTCCAGTTCCCCGATCAGTTCTACCGTCCGGGTACGATCCGGATATCCTGCCGTGATAAACAGGCTCATGATTTTTTGTCCGTTTACCCTGTTGTTGAACAGGGAGACAATTCGGCTCTCTTTTTGCATGATTATAAATATTTTGAAATGGTTTCCATATCCTTGTCCCCACGGCCGGAACAGTTGATAATTACGATTTCGTCGGACCGTGTTTGTGGCATCAATTTGTTGAGGTATGCGATCGCGTGAGCCGTCTCAAGAGCTGGTATGATCCCCTCCAGGGAGGAGAGTAACTTCACCCCCTCCACCGCTTCCTTATCCGTGATGGCATGGTATGCTACCCGGCCATTATCGTGCATGTAAGAGTGTTCAGGTCCGACCCCCGGATAATCGAGTCCGGCGCTGATAGAATGTGCTTCGGATATTTGTCCGTGTTCGGTCTGAAGCAGGTAGCTCATAGACCCGTGGAGGATTCCCGGATACCCGTTGCTCAGAGTCGCCGCATGCCGCGAGGACTGAATGCCTTCGCCGGCAGCTTCAATTCCATGCATGTGCACTTCCGGATATCCGATCATGGGATAAAACATACCAATGGCATTGGATCCACCGCCAATACAGGCTACGAGATGGTCAGGAAGCCTCCCTTCTGCCTCAAGGCACTGGTCCATGGTTTCGGTGCCGATGACCGATTGAAACTCCCGGACCATTTGCGGATAGGGATGCGGCCCGACAGCAGATCCGATGATATAAAAGGTGTCATCCACATTACTAACCCAGTCACGAATCGCTTCATTGATTGCATTACTCAATGTTTTTGCACCGGACTCGACCGGCCTGACTTCTGCTCCAAGAAGTTGTATCCGATCGACATTTAGTTTCTGCCGCTTAATGTCTTCAGCACCCATATATATAATACAAGGCATCCCGAAGTGGGCACACACCGTAGCGGTAGCAACACCGTGCTGTCCCGCTCCGGTTTCGGCAATAATGCGGGTTTTCCCCATTTTTCGGGCCAAAAGTACTTGTCCGATGGCATTGTTGATTTTATGGGCTCCGGTATGGCAGAGATCTTCCCTTTTCAGGTAGATCCGGGCCTTGCCAAAGTGTTCGGTCAGGCGGCCGGTATAGGTAAGCGGAGTTTCCCTGCCGACATATTCCTTCAGCAAATTGGAAAATTGCTGTTGAAATTGCTCTTCTTCGCGGGCTTCCCGGAACGCTGTATTCAGTTCCTCAAGTGCGGGTATCAGAATTTCCGGCACAAAGCGTCCGCCAAATTTTCCGAAGAACCCCCGTTTGTCGGGAACGGTCGTTTGTTCTGTTTGTGATGACATCATGGTGTTGTTATGCGTGAATCGTCTAAAATGCGTGATATATGTATGCGTGAAAAAAATCGTGTTAAACGAATGATGGCCGGAGATTAGCTGTCGGCCTCGTTCCATTCATTCCACAGGTCCATAAAGTTCTGAATTTTGTCAAAATCCTTGATTCCGGGTGACATTTCAAGGCTGCTGGACAAGTCGATGGCAAAGGGCCTGACTTCGGTGACGGCAGCAATGACATTATCAGCGCTGATTCCGCCGGCCAAAAAACAGGGGGTGTCTGATTTAAGTTTTGTCACCAATGACCAATTCCACTCCTTTCCGGTTCCCCCATACTGCCTCGAATCGTATGCATCAAACATGAAATATGCTGCAATTCCTTTCCACTCCTCAAGTTTACGTTGTATCGCGTCCAGATCGTCTTCCCCTTTGAGGCGGAAAACTTTAATTACCGGTTTATTCAACTGACGGGCCATTTCCGGTTCTTCATCTCCATGAAGCTGTATCAAATCAATTCCGGCACGTTCAACAACCTGGTTAATCTCATCCATCGGCTGGTTTACGAACACACCTATCTTCTCCGGCCCTTCAATCCACCCGTTAATTTCGGATGCATTTCGCGGGGTGATATAACGCGGGCTTCCGGGATAGAAAATAAAACCGAGATAATCTACCAGGGCCCCGGCGGCATACCGGGCATCCTCAAGGGTTGTAATTCCACAAATTTTTAAACGTGTCTTCTGATTGCTCATCTTTTGAATCTTTCATGACTGTTAAAAAAACCACCCGGGATCAGGGGATATCGGTAAAAGGTGACCGTATCCGGAAGAGCTCCTCGCCTGGATTTTGGGCTTTCATAAAGCGTTCCCCGATTAATGCACTTTGGATTCCATTTTGTTGTAACATGACAAGATCGCCGGGTTCGCTGAGCCCACTTTCTGAAACTCTTATCACTCCCCCGGGCGCCTTTGAGAGCAACTCCACACCCCTGTGCAGATCTACTTCAAACGTATCGAGATTCCGGTTATTGACCCCAACCACCGAAACACGCCCGAAATCAAGCCGGTCCCAGTCAGCCTCATCATAACACTCAACCAGAACCTGCAGTCCGCATTCGGTCGCGGCATCGTGCAATTCGTTTAACTGACTGCCATCCGTGATTTTTACAATCAGTAGTATGGCATCTGCACCCCATGCGCGGGCCTCTTCAATCTGATAGAAATCAATGATAAAATCCTTGCGAAGTACCGGCACGCTGGCAACAGCAGATACTTCTTGTAAATATGGCAGTGTCCCCTGGAAAAAGGGTTCGTTTGTCAAAACCGATATGGCGGCAGCTCCGTTTTCCAGATATGACTGAGCGATTACGACCGGGTTGAAGTCTTTTCGCAAGATCCCCTTTGACGGAGAGGCTTTTTTTATTTCGGCAATGACCGAAACTTGATCAGTCTGATCCAGTGCTTTTCTGAAATCGCGCCGTGGCCTGACATATTCGGCAAAGGAGTTAAAGGCATCGGCAGAAATTTTTTTCTTTCGACCGCTGATGTCCTCACGGGTTTGTGCTACAATTTTTTCTAGTATAGATGCCACGGTATCGTGCTTTAAATGAAAAAGGAATTCAGGGGTTCAGGCTGATGTTGCTTTTAAATCGGAAGTACATTGTGCAAACCTTGTCAGTGCATTTCTGGCCTCACCTGACGCCAGGCTCTCCTCAGCGGCCAAGGACGCTTCCTGGATATCCTCCATGAGTCCGGATGCATGGATTGCAAATGTAGCATTCAACAAAACAATTTCCCGATGCGCCCGCGGAGCTTCATCATCTAAAATAGCCCGGATTATGAGCGCATTATCTTCCGGTGATCCCCCTTTAAGCTTCTCATGGGATGTCAAGGTGTACCCTAAAGATCTGGGGTCGAAGCGATTGTTCTCCTTGATGTTTCCATCGGTCAACTGGTGAACATTGGATACAGAAGTTGTAGAAAATTCGTCCATTCCATCGTCGGCATGAACGGTATAAGCGAAATCGGCACCGAGATTAGCGAGAATTTGTATGATTTTTTGTGCGGTTTCATCATCGTATGCTCCAATGATCTGACGTGTCACTCCTGCCGGATTTAACATGGGCCCCATAATATTGAAAAAGGTTCTAACACCCAGTTCTTTCCGTACAGGCATTACCCGGGCCATAGCGGGATGGAAAAGCGGTGCAAACATGAACGCCATTCGGGTATCTTGAAAACACTGTTCTACATGTTCTTTTTTGAGATCTGGTGTGACGCCAAGGCTTCGCAATACATCAAAACTTCCGCTCTTGCTGGACACGCCGGCATTACCATGCTTAAGAATCGGCACTTCTGCGCCCGCAGCAACAAACATGGCTGCCGTAGAAATATTGAAAGTCCCCGAGCGATCACCACCGGTTCCGCACAAATCGACCGCATGTTCAAGGTCTGCCTCCACTCGCACGGAAGCTTCACGCATGACTTTGACCAGGGCTGTCAGCTCCTCAGTGGTTTCTCCTTTGCACCTCATACCAAACAGGAAAGCGGCAATCCGGGAGTCATTGACATTGCCAGCAATAATCTCCCGCATGGCATATTCAGCCTGTTCCGGCAACAGGTCTTGCCGTTCAGAAAGCTGATGTAAAATTTCCGTAAAATTACTCATGGTACGGTAATGTTATTTTGATGGTTTAAATATTCAACTTCGTAACATCCAGTTTTCAATCAACCGTGGTCCTTCTACCGTCAGGATGCTTTCCGGATGGAACTGAATCCCTTCGAGTGGCCACTCCTTATGACGAATTCCCATTACAACCCCTTCTTCCGATCGTGACGTAATCGCAAAATCTTCAGGGATGGTATTTTCATCGAGAACCAGAGAATGATAGCGTGTTGCCGTGAATCTCTGGGGGACATTTTTGTAGAGAGAAGAGTCGTCGTGCTGAATCAGTGAGGTTTTACCGTGCATCAGGGACGGAGCAGAAATAACTTCAGCACCGTATGCATGGCCAATGGCCTGGTGGCCGAGACACACTCCTAATATGGGGATATGGTCACCAAACTCCCGAATCACTTCCTCGGTTATACCTGCATTCTCAGGCCGGCCCGGTCCGGGAGAAATCATGATTTTATCGGGATTCCTTTCCCGAATTTCGTCAATATCAATTTTGTCATTTCTTACGACAAGGTATTTATCACTATGCCTTGCAACAAGATGAACAAGGTTATACGTAAAAGAGTCGTAATTGTCGATGATAAGAACCATGGGTGTTTTTATATGTTTTCGTCAATCTGATGTTGAGAAATGGCGGACAATTCCGGTGGCATCACGAACTCCTTGCATAACCGTTTCTGCACGCTGCCGCGCTTTCTTGCCTCCATCACGCAGCATATCCCATACGGTGTCGGGTTGCTTGACAAGTTCCTCTCGTCGTTCACGTGCCTCAGCAAAATAATCGGAAATCAGCCCCAGAAGTTCCTTTTTGGCATCGCCGTATCCGAATCCTCCGGCCTGATATTTTTCCCGGATCTCCTTTTTCCTGTTGTCTGGGGCAAAAAGCCTGATAAGTGCAAACACATTACATACATCCGGATCTTTGGGCTCTTCCATGGGTGTTGAATCGGTTTTCACGGACATCACTTTCTTTTTCAACGATTTTCCGGAATCGAATATATCGATGGTATTGTTGTACGATTTACTCATTTTTCTTGCGTCAACTCCCGGAACAGTAGCAACCGATTCTACAATAAAAGGTTCGGGTATTCGGAGATAGTCGCCGTTGTAGATCCGGTTGAAGCGTGCCGCAAGATCACGCGAAATCTCGATATTCTGCTTCTGGTCTGCTCCCACCGGTACAATATCAGAGTGATATATCAGGATATCAGCTGCCTGCAGAACCGGATAGGTGAATAGTCCGATGTTAGGCTGCAATCCCTGCGCCACTTTGTCCTTATAAGAGACCCCTTTCTCCATCATGCTGACGGGAGTGAGTGTCCCAAGTATCCATGCCAGCTCCAGCACCTGCGGAACATCACTTTGTGCAAAAAAAGTGCACTTTTGGGGGTCCATACCCAACGCCAGATAATCCAGAGCTACATCAAACGTGTACTGGCGGAGCTCCGTACCATCCTGTACCGATGTCAGTGAGTGGTAGTTCGCAATAAAATAGAATGCATCTCCTTTTTCCTGAAATTCCAGATGTTGACGGATGGCCCCGAAGTAGTTGCCGAGGTGCAGTCTTCCGGAGGGCTGAATCCCGGAAAGAATGGTTTTTTGTTGATCACTCATTGGTAATATTGTTCCTGTTAATGCTATTGATTGTGTACGATGTTATTGAAATGTTTTTTATGATATATTCCCGCTCTTATGTCTCGACCCTCAAAGCTACATCAAGCGCCTCTACCAGCGCACGGGCCTTGTTGACGGTCTCCTCATACTCTTTATCCGGATCACTGTCCGCGACGATCCCCGCACCAGCCTGGATATAAATATCACTTTCCGTCACGACCATGGTCCGGATTGCGATACAGGTATCCATATTGCCGGAAAAGTCGAAATATCCGACAGCACCGGCATATGGCCCCCGTTTGGTCGGTTCCATTTCATCTATGATCTCCATGGCCCGAACTTTCGGAGCGCCGGAGACCGTTCCCGCCGGAAAGCAATTCATCAGGGCATCCACCGCTGATTTGCCGTTCATCAACTCACCGCTGACATCCGAAACAATATGCATAACATGAGAGTACCGTTCGATAACCCGGTCCCGGGTCAGGTGTACCGAATCGGGTTTGCAAACTCGTGACAAATCGTTCCGTCCCAAATCTACCAGCATGATATGCTCGGCCAGTTCCTTGGGATCAGCGTTCAGATCCTCTTCGAAAGCCTGATCCTCCTCCAGGCTCGCTCCTCTGGGGCGGGTGCCGGCAATGGGCAACAATCGAACGGTATCGTCCTGTACCTGAACCAGTACTTCCGGAGACGACCCGACCAGTGCAAAATCTCCGTAATCCAGATAAAACAGATATGGAGACGGATTAACCATCCTGAGTGCACGATAAAGCATAAACCGGTCTCCTTCGAATCTGCTCCGGAACCGCTGTGACAGCACAACCTGAAATATATCACCGGCATAAATATACTCCTTTGCTTTCGCAACATGGTCCCGGAAAACCGCGCGCTCAATGTTGCTCTCCAAAGTTTCCGAAGTATTGCGATAGCCGGCCGCATCACCACCCGGCCGGTTGAATACATCTTCCATACGGTCAAGAGCTTGATGCGCATCACGAAACTGCTGCTCATGATTGGCATCGGCATCGGTAAAAACTGTTTTTATGAGAACCACGCGATGTTTCACATGGTCAAAGGCATATATTTCATCATAGAACGACCATACCGCTTCCGGCAAATCCAGGTCATCCGGAGGCATATCCGGCAGATCCTCCACCTGACGAACCGTATCATATGCCGAGAACCCGACAGCCCCCCCTGTCAACCGTGGCAGG
>Ga0207421_10001622_pt1 | contig 28621 bp, 37 predicted proteins | sample SodLakKL_010_SED_4_FD_187542 | JGI IMG/M metagenome (GOLD analysis project Ga0207421, IMG submission 187542) | Alkaline sediment microbial communities from Lake Tanatar, Kulunda Steppe, Russia - 8KL_010_SED (SPAdes) (version 2) | ecosystem: Environmental > Aquatic > Non-marine Saline and...
CGGTGGAGAAGGAATACCATAAGTTGCGGGAGCGTAAGGAACGGACTAGATGAACGGACCGCTCGCATCGACAAGGGCAAACCCAAATGCCAGGAGGGGGATCGTGCCCCGCACCGGCCGGTCTTCCAGCCATGGGCCTGAGCTGCTTGGCCCGCAGCACAGCGCCTTGGAGAAAAAGGTAAAATACGCACCCCGGCGTTCCATCGGTGAGGTTTCCTAATGGTCGTGAAGATCGATGAGATCGGGTGCGTCGCCTGCGGCGCCTGCGCTGATGTGTGCCCGGAGGACGCCGTGGCCGTGGACGACGTCGCCATCGTTGACGCCGATGCCTGCATAGACTGCCACAACTGCGTAGAGGAGTGCCCGTCGGACGCCATCAGCGAGTGACGCCCACCCTCGGAGTGCTGAAAAAAGGTTAAAATACGATTATCAGCTTTCATGCGCTGAGGTTTCGAAATGGTCGTTAAGATAGACATTGACGAATGCACCGCCTGCGGCGCGTGCGCGGACATATGCCCCGAGGACGCCATCACCGTGGATGACCACGCCGTGGTGGATGCCGACCTGTGCATTGACTGCCACAACTGCATCGACGAGTGCCCGGTTGACGCCATCACCGAGTGAGCGCTCCGCAGGAAAAACCTGAGAAACCTCTTCCTTTTACTGTTTTAAGGGCCAGATGATCAGGCCCAGTAAGGCTTCTTCACGTACTTGTAGGCGCTGTTGGCGGCGGTGGCGGCCTCGCCGCAGGCGGTCACGATCTGCCTGTACTTTCCGGTGTAGATGACCACGTCGCCACAGCCGAAGACCCCTGGGCGCGAGGTCCTCATGTCACTGTCCACTCTGATGAGGCCGTTGTCGTCCATGTCGAGACCCCAGTTCTTGAGGTCCTCGAGGTCGGGGGTGCTACCGATGTTGATCACCACCAGGTCCGCGGGGATATCGAACGTCTCCCCTCCCCTTTCCACCGTCACTGACTCCACCTGGGAGCCGCCGTTGATGGACAGGGGGACGGTCTCCATCATGCAGCTCACGCTGCTCTTTTGCAGCGATTCCACGACGCTCTCGTCGGCGCGGTAGCAGTCGCGGCGGTGCATAAGCACGGCGTCAGCGACGCTGTCGGCGATGATGGCCATCTCCAGGGCGCTGTTGCCGCCGCCGACCATCACCACCCTCTTGTCCACCAGCTTGTCCTTCTCCGGGAGAACGTAGTCCACTCCCTTGCCGCAGAACTCCTCTTCGCCGGGCACGCCGAGGCGGCGTGGTTTGAACAACCCCATGCCTATTGCCACGACCACCGCCTTGGAGCGGTGCTGACCCTCCTCGCATCCGACCACGAAGCACTCGCCATCCCGCTCGATGGTGAGGGCGCGGCAGCCCTCGGCGATCTCGCATCCCATGGACTCCGCGTGCGCCACCAGCCTCTCCGACAGCTTCTTTGCCTGGACCTCGGCGAAGCCAGGATAGTTGTGTATGCCCTTGTCAGGATATAGGCTGATGAGCTGTCCGCCGGCGGAGGCGGCATCGAGGACCAATGTCTTCATCTTCCTCGACCTGGCATAGATCCCGGCGGTCAGACCGGCGGGGCCAGCGCCGATCACGATGAGGTCGTGGGTCATCATTCTTCCAACCGATACAATGTATAATAATTTTGTCCAGTGTTTCAACGGGACTCTCCGCGACCACCGTCCTCCTTCAAGGAGGGGACGGTCCAAACAAGAATCTGGGAGGCGGGAAAACCTTAAATCCGTCCGGTCGCAATCGATTCATGAGGTAAGACGAATGCTGTCTAAGACCATGGAGAAAGGCCTCAACGAGCAGATGGTGGCGGAGACCTACTCCGCCTACCTGTACTGGTCGATGGCCGCCCACCTGCACGACCAGGACTATCCCGGGATGGCTCATTGGATGGAATGCCAGGCCAAAGAGGAGCTGTCCCACGCGGTCAAGATCTACGGCTACATGATGGAGAGGGGCTCGAAGGCGAGGATGTCAGCCATCGACGAGCCCCCCTCGGAATGGGACTCCCCCCTCCATGTGATGGACAGCGTCCTCGACCACGAGAGGAAGGTCACGGCGATGATAAACGCCCTGATGGACAAGGCCATCGACGAGAAGGACCATGCCAGCAACCAGTTCCTGGCATGGTTCGTCACCGAACAGGTGGAGGAGGAGAGCACCGCCTCCGCGATACTGTCGCGGATGAAGAAGATGGGGGATTACGTGCAGGGGCTCATCATGCTCGATGACGAGCTGGGGTCCCGCAAGCCCCTCTACGACCTGCTTCCCAAGTCCGAATGAGCCGGCCGTCAAACCATTTTTTCCCTTTTACCTCAACAAACATGATATACTCCTGATACAATACAATCCACATGTCAGCATTGGCAACCAGCGTTGCTTTGGCATTCGTGATTATCGGGATCCTGCTTCTAATAACCGAAGCGGTCAGCCCCGGCACGTTCCTGGTGGTGCCAGGGACGGTGTTGCTCATACTCGGCGCCCTCGGCTTGATCTATCCCCCCCTGCTTCTAAGCTGGTGGGCGCCGCTTATAGCGGCTGTGGTGATGATACCCACCACTGTGCTGACGATCAAGTTCTATCAGAAGCTGGGGGAACCCATCCCTCCTACGACCACGGTGTCGACCTCCCTTATAGGGAGAACGGGCACCGTCATCGTGAAGGTGACCCCCGGGAACCTGCGGGGGAAGGTCAGGGTCAGCAACGACACCTGGAGCGCAACGTCCCATAGCGAGATAGAGGAGGGCGCCAAGGTAAAGGTGGTGGGCAGCGAAGGGGTGCACATAAAGGTGGATCCCGTCGAAGAGGAGGTTAACTGAAAATGGTAGCAGCAATAGCACTTGTCATCTTCGTAATAGTTGCGGTCCTGGTCATACTGGTGAGCGGCGTTAAGATCGTCCAGCCGTATGAGCAGGCCATATACATGAGGCTTGGCAAGTACATCAAGACACTCGACCAAGGCTTCAACGTGGTCGTGCCGCTGATAAACGAGGTGGTGAAACTGGACCTCAGGACCCAGGTCCTGGACGTCCCCCGGCAGGAGGTCATAACCAAGGACAACTCCCCGGTTTTCGTGGACGCGGTCATCTACACCAAGGTGATAGACCCGGTGAAGGCCTTCTTCGAGGTCACCAACTACCGCACCGCCACCATGTATCTGGCGCAGACCACCCTGAGGTCGGTCGTCGGCGAGATGGAGCTCGACCAGATATTCTCCAACCGCGAGAGCATCAACACGCAGCTCCGCGACACCCTCGACGAGAGCACCGACAAGTGGGGCGTCAAGGTCGAGGCGGTGGAGATACGCGAGGTGGACCCGGCGTCCCGCGTCAAGGAGTCCATGGAGGAGCAGACCTCCGCGGAGAGGAAGAGGCGCGCCGCCATCCTCGAGGCGGACGGCAAGAAGAGAGCGGCCATCCTCGAGGCGGAGGGCAAGAAGAGGGCCCGCATCCTCGAGGCGGAGGGACTGCGTCAGTCGAAGATCCTCGAGGCGGAGGGAGAGAGGACGGCCATCGTCCTGCAGTCCCAGGGAGAGGCGCAGAAGCTGCGCATCCTGTCGCTGGGCGCTTCCACTCTGGATTCCAAGGCCATAACCGTCCTGTCTCTGGAGACCCTGAAGGACCTGGGAGAGGGCGAGGCTTCGAAGTTCTTCTTCCCCATGGAGCTCACCCGCCTGGCGCAGGGAATGTCCGAGTACATGGGCAGCGGAGCGAGCGTTCCCGAAAGGGGCGTATCGGACCTCAAGGAGCTGACCAAGGCTCTGGGTCTCCCCGAGGACCTGCTCGGGCCGGTGCCGAAGGTGGACGAACTCCGCGCCGAGGCCGACGCCATCTACGAGAACATGGACAAGGAGATGAAAGAGTCCGCGGAGATAGCCCAGAAGGCCGCCGGCAAGGCGACCAAGGAGGAAGTGGAGAAGCTCATCCAGGATCAGAAGGAATGAGCCAAACCTTTTCCCGTAAACCCCTTCCCTTACTTTTTAACCCTGTTCCACCATAACGGAAGACGCGATGCGCGAGATCTACATGCAAGGCGATGACGACGCCACGGTGTTGCTGCAGGGTCTGGAGGGTCGGGGCGCAGAGCCTTGGTCGCTGCGGGCGAGGCCGGCGCTGCTGGTCATGGACATGCAGTCGTTCTTCCTCGACGAGTGCTCCCCCGCATTCCTGCCCTCGGCGCCGGCCATACTCCCGCGCCTGAGATTGCTGGTGGACTCTTTCCGCTCCCGCGGCCTGCCGGTGGTCTTCACCGTGCACCGCGACCGCGACGGTCCGATGCAGCGCTGGTGGGGCCGCAGCCTGGACGAGGAATGGTCGCAGGCGCCCGCCATAGCCCCCGCCGAGGGGGAGGGGCTGCTGGTCAAAGACGTCTACGACGCGTTCTGCGATCCTGACCTCGAAGCTCTACTCGAGCGCGCCGAGGTCGGTACGCTGGCGGTCACAGGCGTCTGCGCCCATCTCTGCGTGGAGTCCACCGCCCGCTCCGCCTTCTGCCGTGGCTATCAGGTGGTGCTGCCCGCCGACTGCGCCGCCGCCCATAACCTGAACCTGCACCGCGGGTCCCTGGCCTCTTTGGCCCATGGGTTCGCCCACGTCACCAGCTGCCATGAGCTCATCTCCAAGTTGGAGGGCCGTCATGGTTGAGATGGTGGTCATCGGCGGCGGCCCGGCGGGGATGGCGGCGGCGCTCCAGTGCTCGAGGTCAGGCATGGAGGCCGTACTCTTCGAGAAGGGGGAGCTGGGGGGCCTGCTGCGCGAGGCCAACCTGGTGGAGAACTACCTCGGCTTTCCTGGAGGGCTCCCCGGCGCCGAGCTGTGCTCACGGTTCAGCGAGCAGCTCCGCCGCCAGGGCGTGGAGGTCCGTAGGGAGGAGGTCCTTTCCCTAGACCACGACGGCGAACGCTTCGTCATCCGTACCGCCGAGGGGGAGGAGAGGGCCGAGATGGCGATCATGGCCACGGGCACCGTCCCTTCCCGCCCCGGGACGGGTCTCGCCGCCGACGGGGAGCTGGTGTTCGACAGCGTGCTTCCGCTGGCGGATTGGAGGGGGATGAGCATCGCCGTCCTGGGGGGAGGGGATGCCGCCTATGACTACGCCCTACGCCTGTCGGCGGCGAACACCGTGACGATAGTCAGCCGCTCTTGCCCGCGCTCCCTCCCCCTGCTCCGGAAGAGGGCGGAGGAATCGCCCTCGGTGTCGATACTTGACCGCGCCGCGTTGACGGGAACACGGCGGACGGGAGGCCGCCTGTCCATTGATCTGATGCACAACGGCAGCCCCCTCGCCCTGGAGACGGACGCGTTGCTGCTGGCAGTGGGGAGGGATCCCGCCGACGGCCTGCTGAGAGGGCCCTTGCGGGACCGATCGGAATCACTTATCAAGGATGGCGTGTTCTACATTGCGGGCGACGTCGTCAACGGCCATCGGCGTCAGGCGGCCATCGCCGCCGCCGACGGCATCAGGGCGGCCATGGGGGCCCGGGAGACGAGGGAACGATGATGGATGTCCTGGCATCTACAGGCAGGGACGATGTGGCAACGGTCTATGTGGCGGAAGGCACCCGCGGCCGGCGCCTGGAGTTCGTGGAGTCGGTGCAGCCTCCGTTGACGCGGGAGGAGAAATGGGTCCTCATCATCTCCACGCTCTACGGCTGCCCGGTGGGATGCAGGTTCTGCGACGCCGGCGGCTCCTTCCACGGACGGGTGGACAAGGCCGAGATGCTCGCCCAGCTCGACCACATGGTCCTGCGGCGCTACCCCGACGGCAGGGTCCCTTCGGAAAAGTTCAAGGTGCAGTTCTCCCGCATGGGCGAGCCCGCTTTCAACGACGACGTTCTGGAGACCATGCGGGAGCTGCCGCGGCGATATGACTCCCCCGGGCTGATGCTGTCCCTCTCCACCATCGCCCCTGCGGGAAGAGACGGGTTCTTCGACCGCCTGCTAAATGTGAAGAGGGAGCTTTACCAGGACAGCTTCCAATTCCAGTTCTCCCTGCACAGCACTGATGAGGAAAGAAGGTCGTGGCTCATTCCTCGCAGGACCTGGAGCATGGAGCGCATGGCCGCCTACGGTGCGGAGATGCGCCGCGGAGACAGCAGGAAGGTCACGCTGAACTTCGCTGTGGGCGAAGGGAGCGAGATCGACCCCGATGCGCTGCTACGTTATTTCGACCCCCGCGACTTCGTCCTCAAGCTCACCCCCGTCAACCCCACCCACAACGCCAGGAGCAACCATATCCGCAACAGCCTGGACAGCGGACTGGCCGACACCCTGGGACAGGCAGGCTATGATGTCATACTGAGCATAGGCGAGGCCGAGGAGAACCTCATCGGCAGCAACTGCGGCCAATACCTGAAGGCGTACGAGTCCGACGGAGGGCTCCCTGGAGGGTACAGCTACCCGTTGCAGGACACGAGGGGATGAACTCTCCGCACGCGTTGTACGGGACCCTTCGCCGCGGCGGCGCCCTGCATCATGCCTACCGCATCGACGAATGCCCGTTCATCGGCGAGGCCGAGCTTCCCGGTCTAGCGCTGGCGGTATGCCCAGGGGAGGGATTCCCCCGCGCTGTCCCCCGCGAAGGCAGCATCGTGAAGGCGGAGCTCTACCGGCTCCCTCCTCGGATGGCGGAGGCCGTACGCGCCATGGAGGAGGCCGCGGGCTACGTGCTGGAGCCTGCCAAGGCCATTAGCGGGGGAGAGTACGAGGATGTGCTGGTCTTCATGCACCGCGGCCCCTGGCGCGATTGCGAGCTGCTCGCCGGCGGCGATTGGGCCGATTTCAAAGGGTTCAAACCCCTTTGAAACTCTGGAACCTCTCGACGATGTCGTTGACAAGGTCGTTCTGGAAGAAGTTGTAGTAGATGAATATGTACACCATGGCGATGCATACCGCCACCAGCAGGTAGAAGAAATACATCGAGGCGATGTCCATCAGCGTGGTTATCTGCAGCGCCAGTATGAACAGCAGCACCAACGTCCCCCATCCCAGGAATCCCATCACGGTCTTCCTGAAACCTCTGCCGAGGTGGAAGTCGCGGCAGGGGTTCACCGCTCGGGCGTTGGTGTCTATGACGATGGAGAAGGGGAATATGGCCACTGGTATGAACAGCGACGCTCCGATGGCCAAGGACACCAGGTCTACGGTTTCGGTCTGGCTCAGGAACAGAGGGTTAAGCAGCACGTAGGAGGGGATGAGCACCGCGAAATACATTATGAAGAGGAAATTCTGCCGCAGCTTGTCATAGGGGAAGTCCTGGCGGGCGGGGACCGGACCGACCTCCACCCGGTGGACGTCGATGATCGAGGGTATGGAAAAGGTCCCCATGGCAAGCCTGTTCTTGAACGAGTGGTCCTGGGTGTCCATCCTTCCTACGTAGGCCAAGAGCCTAGGGATGTCCCTGCGCAGCAGGGCGCAGGACACGCCGATGACCCCGAAACTGATCATGAAAGCCCAGATGAAAGTGGCGAATATTACCGCATACGCGGCCATCAGATCCACCAGGAACGACTCGCCGGTGACCTCGGGCTGCATGTAGTACCGAAGGTCGAGACCCATCTTCAAAAGCAGGACCGAGCCCAGGGCCGCCACCAGCACCAGGGCCGCCACCACGAGCCATGTGCTGGCGTTCCTTATATAACCGCGATCCAACCTCTTCGCATAGAGGTACGCGCCCAGGAAAAAGAAGAACACCATCAGTGTGTGGACCAGCACATCGAGGAACAGCGCCATGCTCGGGGTCTTGCCGCTGGAGGCCACGTAGATGAAGGAGAAGAGGACGGAGACAGTCAGCACGAGATAGAAGGCCTTGATCAACCCCCTGTCCAGAGCTATCCTCGCTTCTGTAGCCTCGGCGGGGATTTCTCGGGGAGTGAACAGACCCATCATCCAGCGCAAGGCTATAGACGTATATATTTCCGGCGTTCGTTCATGGCGCATCCGTCGGCGGCGGCCGGCGCGTCCTCAGTTTGGATATAAGGAACTGCAGCAAGAACATGGACATGCCCGCCAACGCCATCCCGCCGAAAACAAAGCCCAACAGCAGGAGGAGGTTCTGGCCGGAAACAACCACCTCGGTGTAGAAGAGCTCCACGGCGATGCCCACGAACATCAGTAGGAGCGCCCCGATGAAACCGATGACCATGAGGAAGAGGCCCACTATGGCCAGGAAGGTCTCCAGTTTCTCACCCGCGCTCTTTCTCATTGATGTTTCATCGTTAAGCAGGATATTTATACCTGACCGAGCGGCCCGCAGCGCTGATAACGGCCTCGTTGCGGCAGAACGTTTGCCGATTAGTTATAAATAGGGAATTTATGAATCTAATAAGCGAGGCCTGAGGATATGGCGACCGAGACGATATCCGACTATTGCGAGACTCTCCTGAACATAATAATGGACGTGATAGAGGACATAATACTGATCCACGACTCCGAGCACACTGTGGTATGGATGAACCAGGCGGGTTTGAAGGCCTGCGGCAAGCAGATAGACGAGGTGCTGGGCAAGAGCTGCCACTCGCTGATGGGGAGGAACTCCCCATGCGAGGACTGCGAGACCCCGTCATCGGCCAAGCACACGTCGGTCCTCAAGTTCAACAAATTCATTCCGAAGACCGGCAAGTACTACCAGTGCACCAGCACACCGCTCGAGGACAGCGAGGGCAGGATAGCGATGGTGGTCCAGCATCTGCGTGAGATCGACGAGTGACCAGCGTCATGAATAAATAGTCAGTCAACATAACGGCGGAAGAGGCCTGACAACATGAGTCTGGAGCTTACTGATTTGGTACCGATCATCATCGCCATAGGATTCGTGGTGACACTCACCGTGTACATGAACCGCAAACCTTCCCGGCAGTGAATATCGGGATAAAAGGGAAAGGTATGTCCTTTAAAGGACAATGTAATATATTATTATTGAATCATATTATAAAATATTAAATACGCCCGCATCCGATGTTTCCCGGTGATAACATGGCAGTGATACCCGAGAATGTGATGGCTCTGTTGAACGACCCCGAGGCGGTGAAGGTTCTGGCCACGGTATCCGCGGAAGGCATGCCCCATGCCATCGTGGTGGGGAGCTGCATGGCACCCTCCCCTGACCTGATCGTCGCCGGCGAGGTGATGATGAAGACCACCAGCGCCAACCTGAACGCCACCAAGAAGGCGGCGATCAACGTAGTCAAGGGCACCGAGGCGTACCTGATAACCGCCGAGGACCCCGGATATCTGACCGAGGGCGAGATAGTCGACAAGATGAACGAGCAGCTGGCGAAGCTGAACCTCAAGGCCCAGGGGGTATGGGCCTTCAAACCCTCCGGGGTGTGGAACGAGAGCGCCAGCCCCGATAGCGGCACCAAGCTGGCCTGATATCCGGCCAAACCCATTCCCCTTTTTACATTACAACAGCGGCTTCAAATCCCTCACAGGCGCCTGATATTGGCCAGTGGAACGGCGATCTCGAAGCGGGCGCCCTTGCCCTCGACGCCCACCTCCTTGATCTTGATGTCGGTGAGTTCGAGTATCTCCTTGCTAACGAAAAGGCCGTAACCTGTACCACGGCCGTAGCCGCGCTCGAATATGCGGCCCTTGACGGAATCGGGTATGCCAGGTCCGTCGTCCTGGTAGACGATGACTCCCTCCTCTTGTCCATGTCCGTAGGTGACCTCCACCTTTTTCGCTTCGTCCCCGTGGCGGACGGTGTTCTCCAGGAGGTTGTAGAACACGTTCATGAACAACGGGTCGGCGAGGACCTCGACCGGGCAGTCCACGTTCACCTCCAAGTCCTGGAACTCCGCCCTCACCGCCATCTTCTTCACTTTCTCCGGAATGTTGTGCCACTCCGGGGCCTTGGCGCCGATGTCCTGGTACTGGCGGGTGAACTCCATCTGCCTCACGATGTTTTCGATGGCATCGTTGACCTTCTTGAGGTAATCGTAGGATTTGGTGTCAGGGAGGATGTAGCCGTCGAGGTCCAGGAGGCCGAGGTACCCCTGGGCGGCGGTGATCTCGTTCAGTATGTCATGCCTGGTTATGTTCGAGAGGATGTTCAGCTTCTCGTTGGCGGAGACCACCGCCATCTGCTGGACAATGAAGGAGGTGATGTCCTCCAACACACCCACGAGTTTGATCACATCACCGTTCCTGTCCCGATTTATGGTCATATAGATGCGGACCCAAATCTCCTCGCCGCTCTTGCGGTAGAGTTTGAGCTCCAGCTTGCTGTTGTCCAGGTCGCCGGCGCGGAGCTGGCTCTCCATGGTCTGGTACTGCTGCTGGAATTCAGGATGCACGTGTACAGAGAAGACATCGCTGGGAAGGTCGTCCTTGGGGTCGTAGCCCATCAACGAGCGCCAGCGGGCGTCCACCTTGTCGCTCCCGTCGCGGTAGTCGTGCTCCCACACCCCCAGTCCTGCCCCCCACAGGGCGGTGTCGAGCAGATCCTTGTTGTCCTCCAATTCCTGGGAGGCCTCCTGCAGCTTCTCGCGGGCCTGTTCGCTGTTCATCACCAGGTAGGCTATCATCCACCCGATGACCACGAAAATGATCAACCAAACCAGCAGGAATATGGCGTAATCGGTCCCGGGGGTGTATAGGCCGTAGGCCACTGCAAAGGGGATCGTGCCGATGATCAGCGCCTGGAAGGGACCGTACTTAGGCATGTAGTACGATGCCAGGATCATGGGGATGTAGAACAGGCTCAGATACGCCTGAGGATAGTCCTGCAAACCCTGAGAGAAGAATAATATCTGAACGAGTACGGCGAACACCAGCGTCCCGGATATGCCTCCCAGCTTGATGAGCTCTCCCCTCTTTATATCACCGAGGCCGTCCAGCGCCGAAGCCATCTAAGGGAGTAAATCGCTCAGCGATTATAATATCTTTGATACCATCACCGGCAACGGTTAGATAGTTGCGGAGCAATCACCGGGCATGGAACTCAGCACGGGCGTATTGCGCCGCTTCCTGCTCTACGGCCTGGCCTTGGCGATAGTGGGGGCGTCCCTTATCGTGTTCTACGACCATGTTTGGGCAGGTGTCTTTCTCCTGGCGCTCGGCCTTTTCATGTCCATCCTGGGTAGGACAGGGTCCACACTGATGATGGAGAAGGAAGTGAGGGCCAAGGGCGATGACCGGCCCGGCTGATGAATCATCACCTCGAGCGATGCGCCAGCAGCACCAGCGTCGCCGCGGGGACGGCGATGCGCAGCACCAGAGAAGGAATGGCGGTCCACTCCCCCCATAGCACCACGCTCATGGCCAGGGTGTTGAACGCCATATGCAGGGCGATGGCCATCAGCAGGCACACTGCCGCAGTACCTGCTCTTCTCGACCCGATGCCGTAACCCAACACCCCCGTGGCGGCAGCGTGGAGCGGCAGAGTGGTGAAGCTGCGCAAAAGAAGAAGATCGGTGTCCATCGACGCTACGAAATACCCGAGGTTCTCAATCATTCCGAACCCCGCGCCCGCTGACACTCCCAGCATAGCCCCTCTCTTCGCTGTCCTTATCATGCGTATCATAAGGATGAGGGGAACTGCCTTGACCAGCTCCTCAATGACCGGGGCGGCGACCAGGGTATTCGCCAGCGATGATAAGGAGTCCTGAACGGCCAGGCCTATCCCGAGGGTCAAGAGTACAGCCAGCGCACCCAGGGCGAACGCTGTCAGTGCCGCCGACCCCGGTCCCAATTGCTTTCGGTCCACGTTCCTTCATACCGGAGTGGGTTGATATCATTTGCGCGTCATCATTCAGAGGCTACCGGGGTCTGTATAAACAACCCCATTATAATCCAAGTGGATGACGCCGTGAGGACGGTGCCGCAACATCTGATGCCCCGACAGGGTCTGCCAGAAGGTCTCCTTCTATCTCAATCAGCAGTTCGCGCCACGGCACATGAGCACGGGTGAGATCAATGGCCGATAAACTACCAAGCGACCCTCGACAAGTCTAGCTTGCCGCCCGATTCGAGGTGTTGAAATACATCAGAGGTAAGAAGATCCTCTTCCTGGGCCTTCATCATCCTGGTCCTGGCCCTACTGAGCGCTGCACCCTATCTCCTGGTGGAGGAGATGTCCTCCGAGCCGCGGCCGTTCGTCGAGCTCTACATGATGTCCGCCACCATACTCATCATCATAGTGACGCTCTTACGTTCTGACTTATTGTCAAGCGAGTTCGCGCACCGCGCCGGTCTGCTGATCTTCCCTCAGCCCATGAAGAAAGCCTCCCTGTTCGCCGGCAAGTTCCTCGCCAGCTCCTCGATGTCCCTGGCAATGATATTGGCCCATTATCTGGCGGTGTTCGCGTTGTCATACGCGGTCACCGGCTCCGTACACTCCAAGGCGTATACGTCATTCGGTCTCGCCCCGCTCTACGTGCTGGCGGCCACCGGTTTCTGTTTAATGCTCAGCCCTCTCCTCTCGCCCGGGGCAACGGCCGCCATACTGTCGTTCGCCTCGCTGATGCTGGTCTTACTCTTGGTGTAGACCGTGATCCTCATGGCCGACACCGAGCCATGGTTCAGCATCCATTCCGCCGGTGAAGCGGTATTCCACAGCACCGTGGGGGTTTGGCACGTCCAAATGGTATTCGACGTGGTGCAATATCATCCCGGGACCAACAGGTCCGCCATCGTCATGGCCGTTTGGGCACTGGCCACGACAGGCCTGGCGTTCCTCAGGTTCAAGAGCAGGGAGATATGACCGTTTAACGTCAAGCAACGGGCATCAGGCCATGAGCGATTCGCGTAGCGGTTGGCATGCGGGAAGAAGTTGGCGAAGGATGAGAAATGTCTGAGTTGTACACCATCGGGTTTACAAGGCATTATATATTGAATTCAGATACAAACAGGAAGGTGCATAACAATGACCGACCCCATAGTACTGGAGGGGCTCACCAAGGTGTATGGCGACCTGACCGCCGTCGACTCCGTGGACATGCGGGTGAAGAAGAACAGCTTCACCGGCTTCCTCGGACCCAACGGCGCCGGCAAGAGCACCACCTTGAAGATCCTCACCAACCTGACCAAGGCGACGTCCGGCTCCGCCTATCTGAATGGCATCGACGTCACCAAGGACTTCAAGCACGCCCTGCACAATGTGGGCGTGGTGGTGGAGACGCCGGAGTTCTATCCTTTCCTCACTCCCAAGGAGACCTTCCGCTACATCGGCGAGATCAACGGCATGAGCAAGGAGAGTATCGACGCCAAAGGGCAGGAGCTCTTCGAGATGCTGAAGATGACCGAATGGCAGGACAAGAGGATCGGGGAGTTCTCCAAGGGCATGAAGCAGAGGATCGCTCTCGGCCAGTCGCTCCTCGTCGATCCGGAGATAGTCATACTGGACGAACCCACCTCCGGTCTCGACCCCCGAGGGATGGTGGAGATGAGGGAGATACTGAGCAACCTCAACACTGAAGGCCTCACCATCTTCATGAGCTCCCACATGATGTACGAGGTCTCGGTGCTCTGCGACCACGTGGCCATCATCGAGCGCGGCAGGATCATCGCCGAGGGCGATGTGGACGAACTCCTCGCTGACAACGGCAAGCGCCGCATCGAGGTCCACACCTCCAAGGAAATCAGCGACCAGGCGTTGGAGCTCATTACCTCCTTCGGGATGGTCAACAACGCTCAGAGGGTGACCCCCTATCAGATGCAGGTGAGCCTTGCCGGCGGCGACGCCGAGCAGGCGGAGTTCCTGCAGAAGCTCATACCATTGGAGCTGGGCGTGTACAACATATCCAGCAGCGGCGCCAGCCTGGAGAAGCTGTACCTGGAGTTGGTCCAGGACTCGAGGTGATCGTGATGGCGCCCCAACTACCCAACGATTTCTCCCAGGCCTTAACCGCCGCCAGGTATGAGATACTCAAATACCTGAGGGGCAGGAAGCTCCTGGTTTTCCTGCTGCTCACCGGCCTGATACTCGTACTGCTCACAGCCGCCCCGTACCTGCTCGGCGTGGACCTTCCGGACGACCCGCGCAGCTTCATGACTCTCTACCTGTCGTTCGGGAGCATACTTGTCATCCTGGCGGCGACCCTGTTCTCCGCTGATTCGCTCGCCACCGAGTACGAGCACCGCACCGGTTTCCTGGTGTTCACTCAGCCGATGAAGCGCGAGGCGCTCTTCGCCGGGAAGTTCATGGCCAGTTTCGCGGTCTCGGCGGTGATGATAAGCATCTTCTATCTGGCGGTCTACCTGCTGTCGCTGGCGATAACCGGCGAGGTCCTGAACGATGGATACACCTCCCTCGGCCTGGCCCTGCTCTACGTGCTGGCGGCCACCGGTTTCGGCTTCCTGCTCAGCGCTTTCATGAGCCGCGCCACCACCGCCGCAATACTGGTGTTCGCCACGTTGCTGCTGGTGTTCCCCATCATAGACTCGGTGCTGATGTTCTCCAGCGTCGACCCCTGGTTCAGCATCACCCAGGCGGGCGAGTCGCTGTACTACGTGGTGACCGGTCAGGCGGGCGAAGTGGTGCCCATGCCCGGTTTCGGCGACGTCTACTATTCCGAGGTCAACACCTCGGCGGCGGTGCTGGCGGCCTGGGCCGCACTGACCAGCATCATCGCCCTGCTCAAGTTCAAGACCCGCGAGCTATGAACCTGGGACAAACCACTTACCCCTTTCCATTTATCATCTAGGCCGGCAAGCCCTTCTGGTGAGCAGCGCCAGGGTCACGGCGGCCACCGCGAACACCATGCCGAGGGCGAACCCAGCCTGGAACCCATCCAACATCATACCCGTGGCAGGAGCGGGGCCTGCCACCATCTGGTAGAGCGCCGGCATGGTGGCGGCGCCGATGACCATGCCCACCTGCCGTAGCATCTGATGCATCCCCGAGGCGGTGCCGATGTGCTCAATTGGCGCAGTGCAGAAGATACGCCGGTTGTTCGGCGGGTTGAACAGGCCGTGGCCCCCTCCCATGGCCAAAAGCCCCAGGGAGGCCAACAACAGGCCGTCCGCCCTGCCCATGACGGTGAAGACAAGCATGGACGCGACCATCAATCCTGTGCCCGCCAGGGTAATGACGTAAGAGCCTCGGCGGTCGGCGAAGGAGCCGGATAGGGGGCCGATAGTCATTATTACCAGTGCCGGCAGCACGAACAGCAGGCCCATGGCGGCGGGGGTGAGGCCGAGGATGTACTCCAAGTAGAAAGGGAGCAGGACCATGGAGCCCGAGTACGCCATGTAGACGAACGCCATGCTGGCCATGGGAATCATCACCAGAGGGTCACGCACCAATGACCTCTCCAACAACGGCCGGGCGGCATGCCCCTGCCTATGCAGCACCGCCAGCGCCGCCACGGACGCTCCCGAGGCGGAGACCATGACCACCGGGGACGGTCCCTCCGCCAGGACCCTGTTGACGGCGACCACGAAGCACAGCAGCCCGATGAACAACGCCGCTGTCTGTGCCACATCGGCGGTCTCGCCCTTGCCGCCGCTCCGAGGTATGAAGAGCACGGCCAGCGCGAGGCCGAAGGCGGCGATGGCCGCGTTGGTGTAGAATATCCAGTTCCAATGGAGGAGGCTGATGAGCAAACCGGAGGCCAGGGGGCCGGTCATGAATCCCACCGCCCCGAAGACGGTGAATATGCCCAGACCACGGCCCCTCACCGCCTCGGGGAGGTTGACCGAAACTATGGCGAAGTTCACCGATACCATCATCGCCGTTCCCAGGCCGGCCGCGCCGCGCAGCAGCACCAAGGCGTAGAAGTCATCGAGATGGTAGCTTAGCCCGGCCCCGAGGTTGGCCACCGAGAACAGCGCCATTCCCGCGATGTAGAGGCGGCGGTGCCCGATCACATCGCCCGCCCGGCCAAAGGGAAGCAGCAGGCTGCAGAGCACCAACGCGTACACGATGACCAACCATGCGGAAGTGGCGACATCCAGGGAATAGTGCGCTGTGATGGTCGGCAGGGCGATGTTGACCATGTTCACATCGAATGAGAGCAGGAAGATGCTCACTGCGGCGGACGCCACCACCAGCTTGTGCCTGCCCCTCTGCTCGGACATGCCTCCGCAATACCCCGCCGCCGCTAAATAACTTGCATCAGACCTCAAAGTCACGCGCGGTACTGGCGGGATATGGTCGCGGTGAGGAGCATGGCGGCCACCGCGAACACCAGTCCAAGCTGGAAAGCGGCCTGGAATCCGTCGAGCATGACCGCCGGGTCCAGCGACGGACCCACCACGAACTGGTACACCGCGGGCATGGTGGCGGCGCCGAGGACGTTGCCGGTGTGCCTCATTGTCTGGTGGGTGCCGGAGGTGGTGCCGAGGTTCTCCACCGGCACGGAGCTGAAGACCCGGCGGTTGTTGGGGGCGTTGAACCCTCCGTAGCTGACTCCCATGAGTATGAGCCCCGCCAGGGCGATCAGCAGCATGTCGAGCCTTCCCAAGCTGAGGAAGAGCAGCATTGCGGCCACCATCGCCGCCGCCGCGCCCAGGGTGAGGCCGTAGGACCCGCGGTAATCGGAGGCCCTCCCGCTGGCCGGACCCAGGAAGGTAATGAGAACCGCCGGGATGAGGAACATCATTCCCATGGCGGCGGTGTCGAGGCCGCGGACGTCCTGAAGGTAGAAGGGCAGTATGACCATCGATCCGGAGTAGCACATGTAGAGGAGGGACATGGAGAACAGGGAGCGCATCACCCGGGTATTGAATATCACATTGGGCTCGAGCAGCGGCGACTTCGCCGACTTCTGCCTCCGCACCACCACTGCCGCGGCGGCCGCGGCGGCCAGGGCGGACAATGCTACTCCCGCGGTCAGGCCGTCTATCACCCCCCGGTTGATGGCCAGCACCGAGAACAATATCACGGCGAAGAACGCCGCCGTCTGCGGGATGTCGGCAGTAGAGCCGCCGCCGCCGCTGTGGGGTATGTGCCTGGCGGCCAGGAACAGGCCGGGCACGGCGATGGCGAAGAGCAGGAAGAACAACGAGCTCCAGGGAAGGTAGCTCAGCATGACGCCTGACACGATGGGGCCGGTCATGAATCCCATCGACCCGAAGACCGCTGACCATCCCAGGCCGCGTCCTCTCATTCCCGCCGGAAGGTTCACGGACATGATGGCGAAGTTGACCGACAGCATCATGGCCGCGCCCACGGCGGAGAAGGAACGCAACACCACCACTGCCAGGAAGGAGTCGAGCATGTAGCCCAGGCCCACGGCGAGGTTGGCGGCGGCGAAGAGCCCCATGCCCGTGATGAACAGGCGGCGGTGCCCGATCACATCGCCCGCCCGGCCGAAGGGAAGCAGCAGGCTGCAGAGCACGATGCCATGGACGATGACCACCCAGGCGGCGGTGCCTAGGTCCATTTGGAAATGAGCGGCCATAGTGGGCAGAGCGATGTTCACCATGTTGATGTCGAAGGCTATCAGGAAATTGCTCATGGCGGCGGCGCTCACCAGCAACAGATGCCTTCTTCCAGCTTCGCTCATGATTGGCCTATGGTGTGTGTGCGTGATTACAGTTGCTATGGCCGCGCATCAGACGCCGCCCATCCGGTCCCCGATGACCGCCATCCAATTCATCTCCTCCACCAGATGCACCTCGGTCTCAAAGCCTTCGATGGCGATGAGGTCGGCGATCCCCTCCGGGTCCACCAGCGTGAATCCGTGGAGCCGGCTGTTCTCTTTGTTGCGGTCGTCGAAATCAGGATGGGGATAGGCCTCGCTGACGATCATCAGCGTCCCTCCGGGGGCGGTGACGCGGCCTAGCTCGGCGATTCCGGCGGCCAGGTCCTCCCAGAAGAAATAGCTCTCGACGGAGATGACCAGGTCGAAGCTGCCGCTGCGATAGGGAAGGGAGCCGGCCGGCGCTTGGACGAGCTCCATCCTTCCGCTGTTCACCAGCTCGCGGTTGCGTTCGAAGCAGAACTCCAGAGCAGAGGCGGACACATCGGCGCCATACAGGGACGCCTTAGGCCAGCGTTGGGCGGCCAAGCTCAGGGCCAAACCCCCTCCGCAGCCCACGTCGAGCACGCCCCCCGGCTCGACGCCCTCCAATCTGGAGAGCGCCCATTCGGTGAGCGGAAGATGATGCTCGTTCATGCTCTCCATGATTTTCCTCCCCTCCTCTCCGCGGGGGTGCGAGTACTGCGAGCCGCTACCTTGGTCCATAGAGCCACCAGCGACTAGCCCGTAGATTAATCTTTCATATCCGTCCTGGACGGCGGTGAATAGAATTATATCCGTTCATTAATATGTGAACAGGATGGACGAGGTCGACATCAGGATGGCGATAGAGCTGACCCTGGAGCCCCGTGCCACATTCAGGGACCTCTCCAGGGTCATGGGCCTGTCGGTGACCGCGGTGCACAAACGGTTCAGGTCCCTGGTGGTCCGGGGCATATTCAGGAGATTCACCGCCTCGCCCTCGCCATGGGCCTACGCCTGCCCGGTATGCATGATAAGCGGTCGCTTCGACCCCCATGAGGAGGAAGAGGTCCTATCGTCCATCGTGTCCGACGACCGGGTGCATTCGGTGCACATCGGATCCGGCGAGTTCATCTATGTGGCGGCGATCGCTCGGCCGGGGGAGTCCATCGAGGACGTGAAGAGGGAAATTATCGCCGCGGGGGGGATCGAGGAACCGTTCACCGACTCCATGCACCCTCCTCGACCCTCTGCAGAGCTGCAACCGGAGGACCACCTCATCATATCCGCGCTTCGGGACGACTGCCGTCGGCCCCTGCAGGAGGTCGCTGAGCTCACCGGGATGAGCACCAAGACCCTGAAGAGGAGGCTGGACCGTATGCGGGACGAGGAGCTGATATGGATGAGGCTGGAATGGTCGCCGCTCATCAGCGGCGACTACCTGGCGATAATGAACGTCACCCTGGCCGATGGAAGTCCGAATCTGGACGCGGTCAATGAGATCCGCCGTCGATACATGCCGCCGGTGGTTGGCCTGAGCGCCTTGGTAGAGCATCCCCGACAGCTCCTGCTCGGAGTATGGGCCCGGAACCTGGTGGAGCTGCATGAGACGCGCCGCGAGCTGCAGGGCTGCGGTCTGTTCGGATCTTTGCGCTACCACATACTCACCGACATGCTTGATTGCCGATGCTGGATAGACACGGTATCGGGTCCGTCCTGAGCGCGTCACGCACGGTCCCTATGACTTTCGAAAGAAACCACCGTTCATAAAAGGCCAGAACCGACGGGGAGCGGCCGTGAGCGACCGATGCCAATGGGCGGTCGGCGGAATCGGAACAATGCATGCGAATGCACGCACAGGCCGGTCACCAATCGTCTTTCGGTCGCTAGCGTGACAGCATGGGCATTGTGGCAAGGCATCGCTTGTTATAATAATGGATTAAAGAATGAATAAAGTGTTTATTTTCGATCACGCTTATTCAGCGCGCCAAATCTTCAGAACCTGTCGCGTCGCGGGGGTGCGTGCTTCTTGTAGCAATCCCTGCAATAGACTGGCCTGCCCTGGGTAGGCTTAAAGGGGACTTCGCATTCCTGATTGCAATCAGAGCATGTCGCCTTGTGGAATTCCCTGGGTGGTCTATCCCTGTCAAAAGACATCCTTTCTCAACTCCTTTTCCTATAAGACCGTACACCGTACTCCCTATGCCTAACTTAACTAGCGTCTTGTTCTTAGGGATATGACCAGGCTTAGCGTACCGTTCCACGGTCCAAAAGTGTAGACATCGTTCTAGTATAAAAAATATTAGTAGCGACCGTTGCAACACGTGACCAACCCTTAAATAAGAATCACCAGGAAACACCATGCCACGGGCGGGAAGGACATGAAAAAGGGTTTGGCCGCTCCGCCGATCAGAACCGTTCCTTCCGCGGCGGGGCGTGTATCTTGTAGCATTCCCGGCAATACACCGGCCTGTCCTGCACCGGTTTGAAAGGGACCTCGCATTCCTCTCCGCAGTCCGAGCAGGTCGCCTTGTGGAATTCACGTGGCGGTCTGTCCCTGTCCTGTCTCAATTCTTCACTCTCCTTATACGCCGAGGCCTGCGGCCAATGGGCGCGTCAGGCACGGTCTGGAATACGAATCCGTTTTCCAGGTATAATAAAATTGAGTTGATGCAGACCGCGGGGCCGGCTCCGGACCTAGCGCAAAGTTTTCTATTTGGACTCCCATAATAGCCTTATGGTCGACTGCATGATGAACGCCTACCACGCCTTCCGCCGCGATGTCAGGCATTGCGGACTCTCTGATGAACTGATATGCACCAACGGCGATTGCAGGATATGCAACATACCGCTCTGGTTCCTTCCTTGGAAGGAGGACACTGAGAAAGTGAAAGAGGAGTTCCACCGGCTATTGACCTGCTATGAGGAGCCGGAATGAAGGTGGCGAAATCATTATAACATCCCATCTCCAAATCTAAGACGGAGGTGAAACGAATGCCAGTGTATGTAGTGCTTTCCAGGCTGACCAGCGATGGCAGGAAGACCCTCAAGTCCAACCCGGAGCGCTTGAAGGAGGTCAACAAGGAGATCGAGGCCATGGGCGCCAAGGTGGTGCACCAGTACGCCCTGTTGGGGAGATATGATTTCCTCAACATCCTTGAGGTGCCGGACGAGAAGGTCATAGCCAAGGTGCTGGTCGAGATGGGGTCCCGCGGGACCCTGCAGACGGCCACGATGCAGGCGATGCCCATCGAAGAGTTCCTTCATTCCATGGACTGAAGGCGAAACGACAAATCGCCCGGGCATTCCTCGGGCGAAGGTTCTTTTTTAGGTGATGCTGTGAGCGAGGAAAGAAAAAGGAAGATTCTGGCCCTGATAGTGGGGGCGCTGTTCGTGATGGCGGTGGCCACTGGCTCGATATCGTATATCATCCAATTCCTGGTCGCCAACCCCTGAGGCCTGCGGCCGAGGATAATTGTATATCCCCATAGGGTTGTTCGATGTCCATGCCCCCCATGCCCGTCAGAGACGCGGTGGCCGCCAGGAGGGCGAAGAGGGCGATCTCTACCGCTTTCATCAGCGATGAGGAGACCCATGCCATGGCGGAGGCGATGCGGCTGTCGCCCTCGTGCAACAACAAGCAGCCATGGCACGTCATAGCGGTGCGGGGCGCCGCGGCCCTGGAACGGCTCAAGGGCTGCCTGCCCCGCGGCAACGGGTGGGCCAAGGCATCGCCCCTCATATTGGCGGTGTGCTCCCGCGCCGAGGATGATTGCATGTTGTCCGATGGCCGCGACTATCATCTGTTCGACTGCGGCCTGGCGGTGGGGGAGATGATGCTGGCTGCCACCGAGATGGGCATCATAGCCCATCCCATCGCCGGTTACGACCCTCTCATGGCCAAGGAGGCGCTGTCGGTCCCCGAGGACTTCATCCTCATAACCTTGGTGGTCTGCGGGCGTCCAGGCAACGACAGCAGCATGCTATCGGAGAAGCAGCTTTTGGCGGAGGGGGAGAGGCCGGCGCGCAGGCCGAGTGGCGAGAACCTATTCGCCGACGCATGGGGGGCTCCGTTGTTTCCCGAAGTCCACTCAGAGCATCTCAGCGAGGACTGAGGCGAGGAAGGAATCGAGCTTCCCTCCCCATCCCTCTTCCAATGGGCCGGACATGGCAACGCATTCCAGCTCCAGCGAGCCTCGGTGCCTCATATGGCCTTTGGAGATTATGCCCTCCATCATCTCCGTGGTGCGGAAGCGCGGGCCTCCCTCGCCCTCGGGCAGCCTGGTGACCACCAGCGCGTAGTCACCGTCCCGTTGGACCGCGGACACCGCCTTCAGCAGCGAACGCATCTTGCGCGGCGGCCTCCCTATGTGGGTGGGGGAGCAGAACAGGTAGAGGTCGGCGCCCTTGACCTCCTCCGCGAGTATGTCATGCACATTGTGGCAATCGGCCTCGTGGCCGATGGCCCGTAGCGACTTGGCCATGTGCATGGAGGCCTCTCGGTTATGGCCGTAAGTAGTCTGGTATATGATGACGGCTTTGATGGCACTCACCGTTGCATGCATAGTTCAGCGGTTTTAATACCCTGTCCTCTCGGTGTGGGTAAAACTATTATTAATGCGCTGATGATTCAATGCGGCCGTAAGGAGCGTGCGACCTTTGACCCAGGGCGTTTTGGACCGATTGATGGATAGGTTGAGGCTGGAGAACGAGCCCGAAGAGAGGATAGACCCGCGGGCTTGGAAGGTATGGACCATAGCGGGGGCGATGAATTTCGTCATCCTGCTACCTTTGGCACTGGCGTTCGACCGTTTCATCGTGGGACTGGTCAACCTGCCCCCGCTGGCGGGCACGGCGGCGCTGGCCTTGGCGCTAGCCTACGGCCCCTGGGGGATGGCCATCGCCCCGTGGCTCCGCATGCGTTTCTGGCGCTACGAGGTCCGCGAGAAGGAGATGGAGATCCAGCACGGCATATTCATCATCAAGAGGCACTTGATCCCCATGGTGAGGGTGCAGCATGTGGACACCGAGCACGGGCCGCTGATGCGCTACTTCGGCCTCGCCACGCTCTTTGTGAACACCGCCGCCACCCGTTTCCCCATCCCCGCCCTGCCTCAGGGCAGGGCGGAGGAGCTGCGGGGAGAGATATCCGCCCTGGCCGGGGTCAGTGATGAAGATGTCTGAATACAGACGGCAGCACCCGATGATGATGGTCTTCGAGGCCAGCCGCAGCGCCCCCGCCTTCATCGGCCTCGGATTCGTCACATCCATAAGCGCTCTCAGCGCCTCCCTGGCGCAGTTCGCTCTACAGTTCATCTCCGTTTTCCTGGTGCTGATGCTGATCTCCTCGGTGTTCAACAGCCTGAACTGGGCGTTCTTCTGGTACCGCCACGAGCCCGGGTACGTGCACATCCACCGCGGGGTGTTGTTCAAGAGCGAGCGCTCCATCAAGCGCGAAAGGGTCCAGTCCGTGAACGTCTACACCAACATCCTGCAGCGGGCCATCGGCCTGGCCACGCTGCAGATCAAGACCGCCGGCACCGGCACCGAGGCGGAGGTCAACCTCCGCGCCCTCACCCTCGACGAGGTGGAGGAGATAAAGGCCAACCTGAAGAAGGAGCAACATCCTGGCATCGAAGCGGCGGAGGAGTCCGAGCAGGCGGTGCACCGCCTGGACGGCAAGGACCTATGGCTGGCGGCGATCACCTCCGGCCGTTTCCTGGTGCTGTTCTCGGTGGCGGCCCTACTCTTCTCCCAACTCTTCCCCTACGTGCCCGACCGGATGTACGAATACGCCTTGGAGCTCCTTATCGATGTGCCGGTGACCGCCATCGCCATCGCCGTCGTTCTCCTCTTCCTGCTTTCATGGGCGCTGTCGATAATCTCGTTCGTGGTGCAGTACGCCCGCTTCACCATCAGGCGCTACGAGGACCGCCTGGAGATAACATGGGGCATATTGAAGCAGAACCATGTCACCGTGGGGCTCAACCGCCTGCAGGCGCTGGTGGTCAAGGAGGGGGTGCTCAGACAGCCCTTGGGCCTCAGCACCCTTTTCATCGAGGTCGCCGGCGGCGGCGCCGAGGGCCAGGAGCAGATATCCATGCTCCACCCGCTGGTGCGGGTGAAGGGGCTCCCTGATTTCCTGGGCGCGATCCTTCCGGAGTACCGCGTTCCGTCGTCCCCGGTGGAGCTACCGCCGCGCTCTCTGCGGCGCTACATGCTGCGTGCCATGGCGCCCACCGCCCTCTTCGCCGCGGGGGCATGGGCGGTGTTGGCCGATCTCGACATCGGAATCGGATGGGCGGCGTTCGCCCTGCTGCTACCGGCCGCCGTGCTCGCTGTCTCCCGCCACGGCAACGGAAAGACCTCCATCAACGGTAACCAGCTGACACTCCGTTTCCGCGACCTCAATCGCTACACGGTATTGATCAACAAGCCCCATCTGCAGTCGCTCAGCATCCTCGCCAACCCCTTCCAGCGCTACAACGACCTGCGCACGGTGGAGGCGGCGGTGCTCTCTTCCCCCGGCGGCAAGTCGTTCCGGGTCAAGGACGTCGACGCTGAGGAGACAGGGAGGCTCTGGGAATGGTACTCCTCCCGGAAGGCATGACGGTCCGAAAGCGGTTGCCACGCTGAAGGCGGGACTTCCCCGCCGGGCGGGTCACCGGACGGGGGCACATCCGTAACGTTAATGAGCTCTGATGATGATGACAATCAGAGGTGGAGCGTAATGGCGGATGTGATATTGGCTGCGGCGATGGTGCTTGTGGTGGCAATGGTGTTGCTGATTAGAAGAGAGAACGATTGGAATCTGGGACGCTGAGCGGGCGCTCGCCTTTTTTTGCACTGCCGCCGAACGGCATGTCGGCGTCGCCCCGCCCGCACATGCCCGTCCCGGCGCCAGCAGGTGGCCGGAATCCCCCTGCCGCATGACGCCATCCATCGCGGGGCAGGCCCGCCATCGCCGCTCAGCGGCCCCGAGCGATGGAAGGCTTTTATCCCGTCAGGCGTTGCATACTAGGGATGAATGCAGAGTCTGCCGAGAGGGCCATCGAGGAAAGGTTCAAAAGGACCGTCGCCGCCGATGACAAGATACACATAGCCCACATGATGGTCCATTCCGACAAGCTCTGAATGCACGTCGAGACCGCCGCCTCCGACGAGGGGATATACTCCCACCCGGAGCAGCACTATTTCACCGTCAGCATCGGCAAGATGTTCACATCGGTGATCCTCGCCAACCTTGAGGAGCAAGGAGCGTTCTCCTACGGGGACCGCATCGCCGAGCACCTCGACGCCGACATAATGCGTGGGCTGCACGTACACAAGGGCGTCGATCACAGCCAGGACATGACCGTAGGGCAGCTGCTGAACCACAGCTCCGGCCTGCACGACTACTTCGAGGAGGGCAGGTCGATAAAGAAGATGGAATTGGATGTCTTATTGGATGGCACTGACCGGTTCTGGACTCCGCGGGAGATAGTGGAATACTCCAAGGCCACGAGGGAGACGCAGTCCCCTCCTGGCGAAGGGTTCTACTACTCCAGCACCGGATACCACCTCTTAGGGCTCTTGATCGAGGAGATCATCTCGATTCCCTACCACCGGGCGTTGTCCTCGTACATATTCCGCACGCTGGGCAAGGAACGCTCCCATCTGATACAGTACTCCGAGCCGATGGAGGGGAGCGAGCACCCCGTAGCAGGCGTCTTTCTGGGTGATATCAACGCCATCGGCTATCGCAGCCTCAGCGAGGAGTACGCCGCCGGGGACGTCATCTCCACCTCCGAGGACCTGCTGCGCTTCACACGCTCCTTCGCCGAGCGGGGAATCGTCAGCGAGAGCGCCCTGGAGAAGATGCAGGATTGGAGGAAGTTATCCCCTGGCCTCGATTACGGCTACGGGCCGATGCGCTTCCGCAGGATTCCTCTGCTGATGCCTTTCGAGCTGTGGGGTCACGCCGGCGGGACCGGGGCCTTCATGTTCCACAACCCTGAGGACGACCTGCATGTGATAGGCACCGTCCAACAGCTAGGCCACCACGGCAAGGCATTGAGCATGGCGTTCCGCGCCCTGGCGACCGCGTCCAAGGTGAGGTGAGCGCTCTTCCCCTGCTGAGCCCGCGGCAGGCCATTGAACAAAATATATACCGGTCAGGAGATGACGCTCCCCGCAGGAGACGTTGAAAACATGAATATGGCCCGCGAGACCGCACGTCTGTTCGACAGGATGAGGGAGCGGAGGCCCCTTGTCCATCATATAACCAACTACGTGACAGTGAACGACTGCGCCAACATCGCCATATGCGCCGGCGCGGCGCCGGTCATGGCCGACGCGACGGAGGAGATGGACGACATGGTCGCCATCGCCGGCGCCCTGGTGCTGAACATCGGGACGTTGAACGAGCGCCTGGTGAGCTCCATGCTGCAGGCGGGCAAGAGGGCCAACGAGATGGACATCCCCGTAGTGCTCGACCCGGTCGGCGTCGGCGCCACCCCCTACCGGACCGAGACAGCGAAGATGCTGTTGGACAAGCTCGAGGTCAGCGTCCTCAAGGGCAACGCCGGCGAGGTGGCCACCCTGGCCGGTTCCGAGGCCAAGGTGGTCGGTGTTGATTCGAGAGAGGTGAGCGGGGACCTGCTCACCATCTGCGAGGAGTACGCCGTCCTCTCCGGTTGCAACGTGGCCATGACCGGCCCTCAGGACTTCGTCAGCGACGGGACGAGAAGCTACATGGTGGAGAACGGCGACGATATGATGGAGATGGTCTCCGGCACCGGCTGCATGGCGTCCACTCTGGTGGGCGCGATGGTGTCAGGGAAGGAGGACGCCCTGGCGGAGACCGCCGCCGCCCTGGCGGCATTCGGTCTCGCCGGCGAGCACGGCGCCCGGTCGGCTCAGGGGCCGATGTCCTTCAAGACGGCGCTGTTCGATGGGCTGCAGGCGTTGAAGGTCACCGAACTGGCTGCGGGAGCCAGGGTTACGAGGCTATGACGCGCTACGACCTCTACGTGATAACCGACCGCAAGGTATCCGGAGGTCGCAGCCATGTCCAGATCACGAAAGAGGCGGCCGGCGCGGGAGCGGACGTCATACAGCTGCGCGACAAGACGATGTCCGACGAGGAGCTGTTGGAGACCGCCCGGGAGCTCAAGGGCATGACCCGCTCCACCGGAACCATCCTGATAGTGAACGACAGCCTGGAAGCGGCTCTGCGCTCCGGGGCCGACGGCGTCCACCTGGGACAGACGGACTTGCCAGTGCGGGAGGCCAGGGAGCTTGCGCCCCTCGGTTTCATAATAGGGGTCTCAGTCGCTGACGCCGAAGAGGCCCTCGAGGCCGAGAGGATGGGGGCGGATTACGTGGGCCTCGGGCCTATATACACCACCGGCTCGAAGGACGACGCCGGCCCCGCATGCGGCCTTGAAGCCCTCAAGAAGGTGAAGACGGCTGTCGGCATCCCGGTGGTCGCCATCGGCGGGATCACCAAGGGAAACGCTGCGGAGACGCTGCGCAACGGCGCTGACGGCCTGGCGGTCATATCGGCGGTGCTGGCGCATCCGGACATAGGCGAGGCGGTGCGGGAGATGGCTGCGGTCATCGCCGCGGCGAAGGCTGGCCGGGCATGAACCGCCGAGGATCGGACATTCTCATTCAGGGTAGCGACACTGGGTCAGGCGTCCATGGCCTCAAATCCACACCTTGTTACGCAGAATGTATGTGGCGACAAAGAAGGCAATCACCAGCACCAATGCGGTCGAAGCTAGCGCCAGGTCTCCGGCCCCCAGCCATTGGTCGAAAGCAAGATAGCTGCCGAACAGAACGGCCAGAAGCGCGACCGCCACCGCCACCCGCAATACCAGCTGTCTCCTCATGTCCATTCTCACAACTCCCGTCCGACCGTCTCGGTATGTTGTTTTAAGGGTTTCGCCCCGGACCGAAAATAACCCTAGCGGACGGTTATGTTACTCGATGATCATGCCGTGTCATCTGGATTCCATGTGTTACGCATACACCTGGTGTCCCCGAGGATTCTGAACATACAGAAAAAACATTAGAGTGGAAGGGCCCTCATTGCATCTGAGAAGGAGGCCCCTGATTGGAACTTAGGGTGGAGAGGACCGGTGAATACAATCGTGTGCTCAAAGCGCTGTGGAAACTCAGGATGGAGTTCATCCGCATCCAGTACCGGGACCCGCACGACCCCCGCCTGGACACCTTACGGACGGAGATGACCTTCCTGAAACGGTCCTTGATACTGATGGACTATGAGAGGGACGGCATGGAGCCTCCCAAGGCATTCAGGAGGGGCATCGAAGACATCGACGAGTAGGGATGGGTGCGGCCAGCAAGCGGTAGAAGATACCTATGCCCCATCATCGCCCATCGGTCGCGCCGTTCGCCACCATGGCCAGCAGTCCAGTGTCGAATGCCCTGTCCTCTCCTCTCATCCTTGCTCGTGGGAGTTCAGGAATCCGTGCCGATGGTCATGTAGGAACGGCAGCGCATGCCTCCGGCACACATGGCGTGGAGCATTGACTCTATGGCCTCCGAGTTCGGCTCGGTCTCGGTCGCCACCCGACCGTAGAACCTACCCCTAGATTTCGCTTAGGTAGCGGAGGAAAGACCTCATCCTCCGCGGTGCCCCTTCACACCCATACTACGGAAAACATCCACCTGAAACTGTGGTTAGACATTATGCGCATCGAGATGTCAGGGCCGCTTCTCCGCTACTATTCGATGGAAGTGATGCTACGGTAAATGGGTGTACAACACTCGGTCATGAGTGGAGAATTGATGTCGATATCGTATCAAAGACCACGATGGTCAATCCAGTAATCAGAAAAATGAAAGAATAATTGTCGTTCATCCTTCATTACAAGACACGTGTGTATCGAATATCACTTTGGATGGGAGGGTAGTTTATTCCTGATTTATTGGTATAACGCATAATTATATATATGAAATACAAAGAAGGTGTATATATAAGTGATAGAATGAATCCGCAGAATAGTAATTTAGGACAGGAGATATCCGGTGGAATACGTGATATCATAGAAAATATCAGGTCTGGAATCGGGAATTCCGGCCAGGAAATATCAGAATCCATAACTGGTCTGTTAGGAGATATGATAGATCTCTTCCCATTCATATTCTCTTTATGATAGCATAAACGAATAGGATTTTTCCACCAAACCTTTTTCTTCACTTACTCAA
>Ga0207421_10001623_pt1 | contig 28606 bp, 37 predicted proteins | sample SodLakKL_010_SED_4_FD_187542 | JGI IMG/M metagenome (GOLD analysis project Ga0207421, IMG submission 187542) | Alkaline sediment microbial communities from Lake Tanatar, Kulunda Steppe, Russia - 8KL_010_SED (SPAdes) (version 2) | ecosystem: Environmental > Aquatic > Non-marine Saline and...
CTGTTTCAACCGATCCGCAAATTCTCTTTGCGTTATGCCTAATTTTCTAAGCTGGCGAACGCTTGGGCGGTTGTGGTAGTGGGCCATCACTCACCACTCCTTTCCAACAGTTCCGGGTTTTCGTAGATGTTTCCGATAACCTCTGTATTTTCAAGACGCGGCTTACCTATACCTAATCCCTGTAAACATTCCTGGCCTTTATGGGTTGTCGATACGAGAAACGAAGATATTTCTGGAATATACTCTACCAATCCAACCCTTCCATCATTTACAACATCACCCTTATATATCTCTCTACCTTTGCAATCATAAAGTCCCGTGAATAATAATATTTCAATATTCGGGTTATGATCGTCAATGCTTTGCTGGAAATGCCATCCTTCTTGACTTATATATACGTCGTTAACCCAAACTTCTTTTTCTTTGTCCCATGCTCGGAATTTGTGATTTTGCATCACTCACCACTCCCTTCTCAATTTTTTAACCCCCGTCCTGTCCTTTCTAAATTATTTTCTTTCCTTCTCCCCATCTTTTACCTACTTCAACCTCAATAGGGAAAGGCACTCTCGGTTCTTCTCCTCCTATAAGCGGAGACTCCATAACTTTCTGCATGATGCCAGCTATTTCCTCGTAATTATCCATCGGACACTCGACCACAAGGGAGTCGTGAACCATTGCTACTATATTAGTTTCCGGCATATGACTGAATTCTTCTGTTAGTCTTGTCAAGCTATACAAAGTTAAGTCAGAAGCTCCGCTTTGGACAGGGAAATTAACTCCCTCCCTGTGGAGATTATCAATATTGTCTGTGGTTACTAAAGGAAATCTACGTCTTCTACCAAAAGGAGATTCGATGTATCTATCTTCACGTATCCTTCTTTTAACGTCTCTGATGAATTCTTGAACGTCAGGCATTAAGTCTTTATAGTTCTTAACAAACTCTATAGCTTCTTTAGGCGGTAGTCCTGTTGAATTAGCGAGCTTCCTATCGCCCATCAGGTATAGAAGACCAAAAGAAACTACCTTAGCTGCTTGCCTCATACCCTTTGTTACCTGACTGATAGGAACTCTGTAAGCCTCTGAAGCCATTAAAGTATGGAAGTCAGTTCCCTCGTCTTGAAGTCTATTTATCAACTGAATCAGTTTCTTGTCGTCTACCATATGAGCAACCATCCGCATTTCTATCTGCTCATAGTCAGCTTGCAACAACACCTTGCCGTCAGGTGCAGAGAATATTCCTCTGATTGACGACTCCTTAGGTATCTGATGTATAGCAGGATTTGTAGTAGAAAGTCTTCCTGTTTCTGTTCTATCCATATGATAACTACATCTTACTCTGCCGTCAGGCTCTACATATGTGCCGAGATTTTTAAGGTATCTACTAAACATTGTCTGAGCTGTTTGGTATCCGTCGTAAGCCTGTATAAACGGATGGTGCGGATACTCTTTCAGTAGAAATTCTCTTGTGTTCTTATCAACAGAACGAGGTCTACGACCATAAATGTTAGGCTCGCCTAACTCCAACTTGTCCCATAGGTATTCTTGAACCTGTTTAGGTGAGTTAGGATTAAACTTCTCATTGCCAGTTATACCCTGTAAAACGTATTTGAGAGTTTCCATACGGTCTGCATAGTCTTCCTTGACTTCCTCTAACCTGATTACGTCTACCCACAGCCCAGCGTTCTGCATTTTGGTTACTGCCTCAGTAGCAGGGGCAAGAAAATCTTCGTAAACTTTATCTAACTTAGGGTCTTCGTTATGTAGTTCTTCGGATATTACACTCTCTAATCTGAGTGTCCAGTCTGCGTCCTTGCCGGCATACTCATAAACTACTTCGTGAGGTATCACCTCCAACATTTCTGACTTGTTTTTACATTCATACTTAGCCATCATTTCCGACTCATAAGAAGGAGCATCTAAATAGTTGCCCGTCAAGTTTTCTAAACTTCTCTGCTGTGGTCTTTCATCTAATAAATAGTGAAGCAGCATAGCGTCTCTGTTTATGGGGACGTTTAGCCCGTGCCGGTAGTTCCACGCAGTATCAAACATAATTGAGTTGTAACCCACAAGTTGATTCCTTTTCAGTACTTGAGTTAGCTGAACGCTAAACTTTTCTACTAAATCTACAGGAATAACCACAGCAGTTCCCGGTTTCCAAGACAGAGAGACACAGAATCCTTGACCCCACAAGGGGGAAGTTCCGTAAGTCTCCCAGTCCATCGCTATCTTGCTTGGTGTTATCTTCTCTAATGTGCTAAGTAGTATAGCCATGTCAGCGTCGTTATCAACTACCTTAGTTTTCGTATCGGGGAACCCCAGCTCAGGGTGTGCTTTCTCTCCTCTTGCTATCCTCAACGCTTTCTTTATGTCTTGCAGGATGAAAGGAAATATAGCTTCGCCACCCTTGTAAAGAGTAGCAGCAGGGTGGAACGTAGGAACACATATTAATCCATCCTCGGTATATTTCAGTTTTCCTCTGTCTTCCTGCATTTTACTGCCGGGCAACAAAGTTTTGGTAGGAACAGCCCCGAGAGTAACTATAACTTTGGGGGTGTGGTTATCAATTTCTTCGTCCAGCATAGGTCGGCAACACCTTATCTCGTGAGCTGACGGATTCCTATTCTCCGGCGGTCTACACTTAACTGTATTAGTAATGTAATAGTCATCCATATCCAGATAACCTATAACTGAACGTAAGATTTGTCCTGCCTTACCAATAAAAGGTGCTCCTTCTTCTACTTCATGGTATCCGGGGGCCTCACCTATAAACAATATCTCAGGCACATACGAGCCTGTTCCCAATACTTTATTACCGTCGAGTGAGCAGTTCAAACAGTCTGTCATAGACTAATTTCACCCCCTTTATCTATGTCTTTCTCAATTAATTTAGTAGGAATTATAGTGCATTTACCGCCTTTACCAGCGTAATTAGTAATCACTTTTCCTTCTTCTTCTAACTTCTTAACGTAGTTGGTAACAGTCTTTGTCGATACGTCCATCTGTTCTGCTAACTGCTGCCTTCCTATTTCTTCTCCTCTACCTACAGTCTTCAAGAAATCTACAATAGCTTGGTAAGTATTGGTAGGTGCTCCTTCCGGCGTTCTTTCAGTTACGTTTACAATGTAATCATCTGTTAAATCCTCGAACTCTACTGCTATTGCTGTGTCACTGGAAGCGTCTTTAATGTCTTTCTCTATAACTACTGAGCTTGGTTCTCCCTCTCTGCTTACAAGTAAACTGTTTTCACTCCAAGCATACATAGCCATAGAACCATAGATACGTTCCTTGCTGTCTCCGTTGCCTTTCTTGTAATGGTGAACTACTGATATAGCACATCCGTATCTGTCCCTTATACTCTTTAATGCGTGTAACATAGGTGTTACTTCACTCGCTTTAAACTCGTCGACACCTGCACTCATCATAAACATCGGGTCAAGGATAACCATTTTAGGTCTCTGTCTGTCGATAGCTCTCTCCAAAGCATCCATTTTAGTCTCGTCTCCAAGGTTGAATCCTCCGCTTACTGACATATAGAGAGGTATCTTCTGTTTCTTCAGTTCCATAACCCAACTGGTGTCGTCAGCCATGATGTTGATACCACTTATTCCCTTCTTGTGGGCCATCATCTGTATCCTGTGAGCTACCCTCCACAGGGGGTCTTCCTCTTGAACCATCAGGACAGGCCCCGGCTCAATAACTTGGTATTTTCCAAGAAAAGGAGACCCTGTAGATACGGACAGAGCTAAATCTAATGAGATAAAAGACTTAAACGACTTACCTACGCCAGCTATCCAACCGACGTTCTTCTCCATCCATACGTCTTGGACGAGCCAGCTTGGTTTTTCGGCATGAATCATTACATCATCTAAAGTTACCCAAGGAAGTTCTTCTGCTTCTTCGTCTTCCACAGGGGCTTTATCTTCTGTAGCCTTTAATACCTCAGCCCATAGGTGTTCTTCCGGTCTCTTATCTCTTGCATACTTATTCCAAGGACTGTTCTTTGCCAGAACAAATATGTCCTCGGGAGGTAAACCAGCCTCAGCCAATAGTCTTTCTAACTTCCATAAAGTATCAGACCATTCGGAACTTCCTGTCGGTTCTGTATTAATTATCCTCCAAGCTAATGAAGGAATTCTACTACCGTTCCTTAATAATACGTCTGAAATTTCTGGAAGTTTCTTAGGCATTGGCTTTTTATGTTCGGACATTTCAGCCAAAACTTCTGAAAACGATTCGCTTATCTCAAAATCTTTCTTGTGGTAGGTCGGGCCGTCTTCCCATAGAATCCTGCCCCTACCGGGAGGGGAATACTTATAGTTGATGCTCTCAGGAAGTCGTATAACTTTACCTATATACCATCCTCCCTTATCAGACTTAGTTTGGTAGGTTAATCTTCTGTTTATCTCCTCCGCTTCTAAAGGGTTTAATAGTTCTGTTACTAACCATACAGCTTGATACCTGCCCTCGGAAGTTTGCCAGCAAATTGTAGGCTTAGGCTGTAAGTCCTCTACGCTACCGCTATCTTTATCAGCCCACAAAGCCCATGTTGAGGCAGCGTATTGTTTAGTTCTTTCTCTGGATGAAACAAATAAATGAGGGCAAAAATATATGTCAGCCCATTCGTTAAGCTGTTCTAAATCATTTAATAGTTCGTCGAATTCTTTAGGGTATAAGTAAGCCTTTTGTTTGAACTCCCCTGTGGCTCCTCCCTTGTATGCTATAAAAGCCCATAAATCCTTCTCCGGCTCCCCCCAGAGAAGGTTTAGAAAATGTCTCCACTTCTCCTTGAACTTAGACATGGGAAGTTAGGCGGTCTGAAAACCAGACCGCCTTTCCACCTCCTACCACGGAAACTCATTGTCTTTTTTACTTTCAGAAGGGGAGCTGTTTGCTGCGGGAGGAGCATCAGTAACCTGCTCGATACGAGCAACACCGATACCCGAGGAAGTTCTATCATTTTTAGTTACAACTGCTATACACTTAGCTCCTTCAACTTTCCTTTCTTCCCCATTGACAGTAGCTCCTACTATCTTCATTCTTCCGTTATCATCTTTCTCCCCAAAGCTAAAGGCAAACCGTAAATCACCGTCTTCTCCTCTATCTCCGTCTTGAATAACATTCAAGTTTCTCATTAGACGGAATAGAATTGCCTTACTTCTCTCGTCTCCCGGCTTGATAGCGTGGAAGTGTCGTATGTTTTCTCCGGTAAATTTCTTGTTTGGACACTTAGTAATTTCCATATCCATATCCAAAACGAAATTACCAGTCTCCTCCTTCTTCCTCATCCACACCTCTGATACCTTCACTTCATACCTGCCGGGGTCAATCACCGTATACCCCTCGTCAGAAACATTCGAAAAATCAAATTCAAATTCTTTCATGTTAATACTCTCCTTTCTAAGATATATTTAGCTATTGCTCAAATCAATTAAGTAGTCAGACAAGTTAGGTGCTTCTCTGTAAGCGTCATCAAATATCCCCGGTCTGTCTTTTGCAAGGATACCTCTTACCTCAGAGAACAGCATACTCCTTGTCTTGTCAGGATTACCGTCATCGTCTTCCCCACCGTTTGGTGCTATATAAGATATAGTTGAGAACAAGGCAGGAAAACTTTGGTTCATTTTCTCCGACCCGAACATTGGACGGATGTTGAAGGGTGCGTCCTCAGATTCTTTCACCCTCTCGTCAAGCGTAGTTAATATTACATGAACCCTCCTTTCTTGTGGTTCTATCTGAGTTAAGTTTACTATCCTTCTGAGCAAGTCCTTATACCTGTTCGTTATCTTCTTGTATGCTTGGATAGGAAGATTGTCAGGGTCTTTAGCCCCGTGGTATTCCACAAAGTATCTTCCCATTTCCTCTGTAAACAAGTCATAGATAAAAGAAACACCGTCAAGTATCAGAGTCGATACTTTACCTGCATAATGCCCTTGTTCGAATCTCTCCAACACATCAAAAATATCTCTTGTTTCCTTTACCAACTTTCCGGGAATAGAAAATGGTATAGCCTTATGTCCTGTTGGGTCAGGCGATACAATATAAGGTTTAGGAGCTGTAGCTGCTCTATAAGTCTTACCTGCACCTGACCTTCCGTAAATAACCATGTCTACCCCGAGACCGTCCTCAATAGTTCCCGAACCTAACATCTGGTCGAATAATTCTTCAGTCATTATTTACCCTCCTTTGTAATAATTTCTAAAAATTGTGGCAACTGTTCTAACCACTCTATAAAAGTTTCCCATTCTTCTAACCTGTGGGTTTTTCTCTGGAAATAGATAGTCTTCAACTGTAGATAGTTAGTAACTATGTTCTTCTTCAACATTAACCCCATAGGAACATTAGACATTACTGCGTCGTAACTTACTTTCCCGTCGTTGTAATCAGCTATAACTTCTTGAAGTAAGTCAAGTATATCGTCTCTTACTAACTCGCTTGACTGCTCGACCAAGGACATTTCTGTAATCTTGTGCATCTTACTTTGACTGCTAACAATATCGAAGAAGCTGTATCGCATCATCTGTAGCCACCAATACTGCGGTGCAGTAATATCTGTTTGAACTACTATCCCCTTCAGACAACAATCATGTCCAGACCCTACAGGGGCAGAACCGAGAGTCTTAACTCTGTTCCAAGATTTACTTTTAGTAGCCGAGCTGTGTGGTGTCATCTTAGGATACCCCGAAGCTCTTAAAGTTTCCTCTACCCCATAAACCTGAGTGTTCTCAATAATCATTTTACTTCTTACTTCCTCCTTTTAACTTGAAGATTCTTCTTCCAAGACCTCAATAATTGTCTTCTCTCTGTCTTTAAAATTGCTCTCCAATAGGAATACCCAATCCTCTCCTTTGTTGAGGTTCTCACACAAGTTCCTAAAAGGACAACCCCATGAGCAAAAGCCCATCATTTGCGGGTTGTAAAGCGGTTGTCTTTCCTTATTGGACACCTCCTTCATTTGTCTTATTACCTGACTGATATAGTCCTCTAAGATGTCCAGTTCTTTTAGAGTTCTTAATACATAATGTCTTCCAAAGATAGGATTTTTAACTCTTGAGCTTGGAGCTTGTTTACGAGCCAGATTATAGATAGCTGCTCGGGCATGTCCTTCGCTGCCTATCCTCTTGCCTAATATATACAACTGAATACCCATCTGTAAATCCAAAGGCAAGTTACCGGGGTCTCCTACATTAGTGCTTTTGCTAAACGCCTTGTGTTCAAGCACCAGATATTCCTGCCCGTCAAACACTACTCCGTCCAGCTTGGCTGCCAGATAAGTATTGTTGCCGAAGGGGACTAACATTCTTTCTTCCACAGAGGTTACGTTCAGAGGAGCTTGTTGTCTGTCCCACTCTACATAGTGAGCCAACATCTTGTAACCTAAGTCCTGTTCTTCCTGTAGCTCCTTACTAATATCAGGGTCATACATTCCATCGCCTATATTCTTGTGGAGTTCTTCTTTTTCTTCTTCTACTCCTTCAAGAAAACCGTTCCAAGCCTCCTCAAAAGTTTTGTTGCCTTCGTAGTATCTTTCGAGGGCTTTATGCCAGCAGATACCAAACCGTAGCTTGTTGTTTCTAACTAAAGGCTCTTTGTTCATACCGTTGTGGGAGGCAAAAAACCAATACCTCTCACAGTTCAAAAACTGTTGAAGTTCCGTATGCCTAACTATAAAAGCATCCTCAGGAACTTCATAACCAAAAACATCTTTTATCATCTTCATTCTCCTTTCCTGTTTACCATTCTCCTAACTGTCTCAGCCTGTCCTGTCGTGGTGTTAAAAGACCTTTCCTTTAGCCTACATACTGACCTTATATCATCTTCTATAGTTCCGGGGTGATATATTCTAATGATGTTAGGGCTTTCTTTTATTTCTCCTCTATGTATCCTGTCTTCTGCTTGTATGTTGTTGTAAGGAACCCAATCAACGTCTGTAAATATAGCAGTCGAGGCTTTCTGTAAGTTCATACCTTCTCCGCCGCTCTGAGCTGTGGCTATAACTACTTGAACCTCCCCACTATTAAGAGATTGCTCGACTTCATCCCGTTGCTGAGAAGTTTGACCTCCAAGAATACATCCATACGATATTCCTTTGTCCTCAACTAACTCTTTTATAGCTTCGGCAAACTCTCTGAAGTAGGTAAAAATTATAACCTGATTGCCTTCAAAGCAAACGTCATCAAGTATCTCGTCAAGAAAATCTAATTTAGCAGAGGCATCATTAGAACCGAGTAGTCTTGAACTTAAACATATCTGTCTGAGTCTTATCATCTGCGACACCACATTCTCTGCTCTTATTATCTCCTCTATTTCCTTACCGTCGTCTAACTCTTTCTCAATCACAAGCATTAACTCTTTTTCCATACTGTCATAGTCTTTCTTCTGCTGTTCCGATAAAGGTATCGGATACTCAGTAATAATTTTATCTGGTAGCGAAGGCATCACATCTTTCTTAGTTACTCTGAACATATAAGTTGCTAACATGTGACTAAATTCGTTCTCGTCTTTCGGCCCTATTATCTCAATACCACCGAAAGGATGTTCAACATAGTCTAAGTAGAAGTTTACAAAGTTCCAGTATCCTGAGAATCTAACAGGGTCGCACATATTGAGCAAGCTGTATATATCGTCATAACTATTGCGAAACACAGTTCCCGTGCATAACCACAGAAACCTTGCAGAAGGAACTATGGACGATATTTCCTGTGTCCTTCTTGCCTTTCGGTTCTTTAACCTATGAGCCTCGTCTGATATAACTGCATCTATATCGAATTGCTTTAGTGTGTCTGAGTGTATCCTTGCTTGTTCATAATTCATAACAAGTATAACTTCCCTGTTCTTAAACAATAACTTTTCTATCTCCTCCCCTCTGAAATCTTTAGTGCCTGATATTACACCGTTCTCAGCTTTGTCCTTACCCTTCTTAGGCTCTACTACATAAATATCTTCTCTACCTGCCCACTCCTTAATGTGGTTTACCCAGCTCCACTTGACAGCGTTAGGGCATATAACAATTACCTTGGCTAAGGTTAAGTAGTCAATAGCTGAAGCAGCTATAGGAGTTTTACCCGTTCCCATTTCGTGCCCGAGTATTCCCTTGCCTACTTCATTCAAGAATCTTACACTCGCTCTTTGGAAATCCCACAGGGAGCTATCGTCAAGAGGTGCATCATTTTCTGTGGCTCTTAATACTCTACGCTGTTTGTCAGCTAAGTCGTCTAAATATTTTTTCAAGTTATCGCCTATCTCTACGTCAGGTATCTGTTCCTTAATATGCTTGACAATTAGAGGTTCTACAGGGTAAGTCCATGCTTTATCTTTCTTGCTGAACCTTCCTGTTCCTCTGCCTGCCTCCTGAGCAAGCCACTTGTAATCATAGGGGCAGTAAAACACAAGTCTCTTAGGTCTATGGTCTTTTGTAAGCGATAAGTCTAACCGCATAGTTATTCCTCCACTACTTCGTAGTCTTCTGCTCCTCCAATGTGAGACAATATGAGCCTATAAGCGTCCCTAACATGGTCGCCTTTTAACTGTGTCGGTATCTCTCCGACTGCTCTTTTGTTTATACTTGGCTGTATTTCTTTTAATGAGCCTCCTGTCTGTAGTATAGCAAGCGAGGCTCTGTCGTAGGATAGTATCTGGTTATACTTGTCATTAGACAAGTGTCCAGACTTGACTACTCCCTCAATCAGACCTATAATGGGAGTTCTTCTTGGTGCAAACTTGGAGAACCACGACCTAAATTCTCCGTAATGTTCAAGAGCATTTTCTTTGTCATCCATTGTTACCTCCCCGTGGGATATAACATAAATAGTCTTACTTGCTGGCTTATAGGCAGCTATTACTACACCTGATGTTGTTCCTGGGTCTACTGATATTATCCTCATTTACTTCCTCCTCTCATAAATCTTTTAAATCTTCTCTACAATGCTGACACAAAGGTTTGCCTTTAAAACTATTCACGGTCAACGCACCGCAGAAAAGGCAAACCTGCTCATAAGGCGTGATGAAAATTCTGCCGTCAACCACTTCAATCCTTACCGTTGTCGGTAGCTCACTTGTTATTGTTGACGGCAGTTTCATCTTCAGGGAATAACGGGACACGGACACCGAGCTTATAAAGTGAAATCGCATCTTGTTCTGCCCCCCAATTCAACAATTCTTCAACTAACTGGTGAAGGGGCAAGCTCCTATCCTTTGCTAATTCTTTTAATTTTTTGTGTTTTCCTTCTTTTATCTTTGTGGTAATATTAATTGTAACCTCCATCTCTACCCTCCTTTACCTTGTTTAGTAAATCCACTTCTAATATTACTACAAATATATTCCCATGTCAAGGGGGTTTAATGATTTTCTTCTCCCTCGACAAAACTTATTAAATGTTCTACGAAAGTGTTCGCTAACATTAGCAGAGCTAAGCAAACCACAGTAGGCTTATGAGGGTCGTCCTCAGCGTCTACTGCTAAAGTATCTAACAACTTCTTGGATAATCGTTTTGCTTCTTCTACGTCCTCCTCATTATCGGCAGCCTTAGCTGCGAGACCCCACGCTTCTACTAATTTAGTGTTCTCCATCTTCATTTTCATTCTCCCTTCTGTAAAGTTTAGTAATTTTATCTCGAAGTCTGTCCGACTCCTGAGAATGTTCTCTATTATGTTGCGTAGAATACACAGTAACATGAGCAAGTTCGTGAGCCAACGAAGATATTAATTCTTCTATACTCTTGTTCATGTTCAAGTTTAATGCTACGTCTGCTTTTTCTTCGTTGAATTCAATAGCTGCTCTCAATCCCTCCAATTTAGTTGACCCGTAAATATTTACTTCAATGCCTGTTACCTGCTGTGATATTTGCTTGAGTCTTTTCCACTTTATCATTAGTTATCGCCTCCTATCTGTAATACTTTCTTAAAAACTTTCAATAACTTCGTAAACACACCTCCCAAATTGAAAACAATACTGAGGGTTTACACAATCTATACAATCATCTATACCGTTATCACCTCCTTTTCCGTTGTGGGTGTCTTTTCCCCTTATCTTCTTACGAGTCCAAGTTCCTGCTGTGCCGTCCCATGCCCAATATTCGTCATCTTTTAGTCCTTGGCTGGAAGGTTTAGCTGTCCGGGGACGAGTATCTCTACGCCCCCAACCATAGTTTACACCGCTTCGATAATAAGTAGTTGTTTTAACGTCTTCGTAGTCTCTATTCGAGAAGTAAATACCATCTTGCTCAGTAAATGCCCCCATGTTATATACTGTTATATACCCTTCCGAAGACATATGCACAAACTTACTTGTGGTATCTAACAAAGGCAACACATTCTTACCCAAGAATCTTACTGCCAGAGCTAACATACGAGTATCCGACCACTCACCATCAGGCACTTCAATACCTTTCTGCAAGCACACCTCCAACAATGTGCTTTTCCATTGAGCTGTTACTCCGTTTTGAAATATTAGAGGTTTCTTACCCTCGAAGGTGGTATCAGTAGAGGCAACGTCATCCACAAGGTAAGGGTGAGTTAGCTCAGGTATCTCACTTCCGCTTGTGCCTGTTCGGAAATGTGCTACATGCGGAAAAGTTTTGACGTAAGTATTGTAATACTTCCAAGCCTCCTCTACTTCCATAAATCCTTTACGATACTTATTCACTGTACCGTTGTTCCATGCTACACCGAACCCGTCGCTATGCGACTTGAAACAATTCTTAAACTCCTTTTCAGTCATCTTCCTCTCTTTACAAATAGCAACGATACACATAATCATTCTCCTTTCATTTTAGTTTTATTTAACTTGTGTAAGCAAACCGCCTTAACTGGCTTCTTGTTTATTCGTAATGCATAGCTGAAACATTTCCATTGGTGTTAGCGTTATGTGTTTCGTTTTCTCTACCGTTCAAGTATCTTAACTGACTGCCTGTTACAAAGTAATTAGGCCCATCATCGGATAGACTAATAACGTAAGGACAATCAAAAGCCGTTCTACGATTGACATCCTCAAGTCGTGCTATATGAGGTCTAACTAAACCTAAGTTAGTTGGCCTTATACCGTTTTCCTCACTTACAACTACCGCACCATCTATTAAAACTACTTCGTCTTCTCTTACAAGCCCAACATCTGCGTCTTGGTATTCCCGAGTGTTTATCTCAGGCAAGCGTTCTCCTAACGCTGCAAGAGATGTGTTCTGATTATTTATACCGTTATAACTATAAACTACAGTAACTCCGGCACTACGAGAAGACTCTACCATTTGCGAAGGTTCAGCGTGGTGTATAAGCTCGTTATAATCTTGCTTTACTTTATCAGGCTCTTTCTTAAACTCCTTTAAGAATTTCTTAACAGCCTCTACAACTTCTTTGTTTTTATCCTCGAATACATCTTCATCTGTTCTGAATGTAAACGGCAGCCCTATTGCTATACGATAACCTCCGAATCTGTTACTATACACCACTGCTTTAGGCAAGTTATATTCTTGACTCCACCCATCCACAGGGATAGAGCTTACCAAGCCACGCTCTTGCTTTAGCCCGTAAAACTCTATCGTTGGGCACTCATTATCCTCCTTCTTCTTATATAACTCACGCAACATCTTCAATACTTGAGTCTCAAAGTCTCTTTTTATGATGTTTGCCCAATCATCTGAGAATCTTACCTTACCTAACAAGCGAGGAGGTTCCTTAACTTTAGGAGCCCAAAATGCTACCAAGCTTTCCCCGAAGTCTGTATCCCACTCTTTTATGAAGTTCCAGAAGTAATCGTATTCTTCATCGCTTAGCCCTGCTATCCTCTTGTAATCCTCCCTTCGAGGAGTAGGTGAATTATACTCAATCGTTCTTCGGTTTATAAACGATTCGGTTAAATTCTTTGCTATCTTCATGCTGATATAAGCCATTCGAGGCTTTGCAAATATTGTAGCCGAAGGAGTTCTATATTCAAAACCCCAAAGCTTACTTCGAGCATCAGAAAGAAATCCATAACTCCTATCGAGTCTACCGTGCCCTGTTAGCTCGTTGGTATGCCTACCTAAGAAGTCATCTAACATCTTCTTTAAATTCTCAGGAGGATGCCACGACTGCCCTACTCCTATATGTATGTGTCCTCCAAGTGGATACTTGTCTCCTCGCACCGATAATATAAACTCGCTGTGTTTACTCTGAAACTCTCCCATGATGTTGCGAATATCAGCCACAACACTACGAGGTTTATTACTTGCTGTGGGCCTAATTTCTGCTTGGTCTCCTTCTCCGTCTACACCGAGCCTGTCCGTCCTATCTGATATAATACTATTTGCCGGAACAGGTTCAGATTCATCTTTACGGCACACTTCATACTCAGGGTCAGCACCTACCGTTACTCTTATAGGCTTCCTAACAACGTCATCTTCTCTAATGTCTTTGAGCAAGTCTTCATCGTCGCCGTGAAACGATAACAGCTTTACTTCAGTCCAGTCAAACACAGGTTCTTCTAATGGTTCTAACCCTATTATCTCCATCAGTTGTTGCCATTTGTAACCTAACCACAGCTCGGCAGCCCCTGATCCTGTGGAAGGCAGATATAGTATCTGCTTGTTGGTAAAGAAAGCTCCTAAAACCATAGGCTCTCCCTCGTTGGGATACGTTTTTATCATTCTTACTTCTTCTTCCTCCTCTGCCTTCCCCTTCGGAACACGCAGTGCACCATGAGTTAGGTTAGATATGCCTTGTAGTAGAGTTCTTTCTTTAAGAGACCCTATTAAGGGCTGTATGACAATGCTGCTAGATAGTTTACTGCTTCTCACTCTTTCTTCTTCGCCAGGGACTACTATATCTGCCCCCTTATAAACATGAACTCCTGAAAATACTGATGTTTTGGGAGACTGCATGAAAAGAGTCCTGCTGCAAGTATCTCTATTCAATGAATAGCAGCGTCCTTCATTAAATAATAAGCGGGAGAAGTATTTCTCTACTCCCGCATACTTCAAGCAAGCCAACAAATTCTCAGGTGCTGACCCAAACAGTCCCGTTGTTTCGTCATGGAACGAGACGGAGAATTGTCCAGCATTTCTCGTTTCTGAAGCACACATCTTACTTCTATACCCCTCATTCGTCAGGTTCAGGTTTCTGTTTAGCCCGTTAATTCTGGTTATCATAACCATCCTCCTCCCCTTTATTTAAAAATTGCTTACTCATTCTGAAATCGCTGATGTTTTTCACTCCTTCTAATATAGCTTCGGCAGCTTTCTCCCTTTCAAATCCTGCATCTTCCATTACATCTAACACTGCGTCCATTGATGTTATAGCTAACGCTCCTACTTCCTCAGCCCCGGCATCATTACCGGAAATCAATATTGTGCTGTAACATTCTTTCTTCTTATCTTTGTAAGATACGCATACCGAGCTTGCCAAACACTCGTGAACTTTACCATCTTCGGTTAATATTGTTATATGATTCATTTTACTCCTCCTTTCCGCAATCGTCATTCTTGCACAGACTATCTAACATACCTTTTCCATCTATGTTGTTGTAGTTTTCTTTCGTCATTGTTGCTATAAACTGCCCACAGATGGGGCAGTAAGCATCGACTAAGCCTTCTCCTTCTCCTTCTCCTTCTCCGCTTCCGCTTCTGTCTTTATTCTTGCTAATCTTGTATCCTCGTGCCTCTGATATTTCTTCTTCGTCGATATCGAGGTAGTCGCAAAGAGCCGACACCACAAGCCACGACTTGCTACATTCTTCTTCTACGGCTCTATGGCTCAGCTCTTTATCCACAAGCTCCGGAAGCCACAAGCTCCTCTGAACAGCCCAATGACCTCCCGTCTTTCTTCTTGTGCCTTTTTTCTTCTTAGTCATCCATTACACCTCCTTCATCTGTTAATAATCTCCTAATGTCGTTGTAATTGTATTGCCCTTCCCAAACTACATGCTCCTCTGCATATCCATCATCGCCGTCAGTTGTTACAAACCTTGATAAAATCCTCACACTTACCGTATCTACTTCAAAGTTTTTTGCTATATCTTCTACCACGCCATCTATATCGTCGATAGTTGTCTCGCTTTTGAATACTCCCCGACTCCTAAGAGGCACACACTCCTTAATCTTTCTCAAATGAGCCGTGCCTGTTATGACGTATCCCTCAAAAACTACCTTCTTCATTTTCAAACTCATCTATTCACCTCCCTTCGTATACTATTATACCACACTACTAAAGTTTTGGTAAAACCCCTTCCCAAAACACTTCCCTAAACCGAAAATTCCCCGCCACAGAAGGATTTTTTCGGTTCAAGAAACTATTTAGGGAAGATCTACTAAAGTTGTCCTTAAAGATAGGGGGGAGTTCTTCCCTAAATAACTCCTCCCCCTATCCCGCCCCTCACCTTCCGGTGCTACCTATGTAGCCGGTGCTCCTTCGCTCCCTCGGGGTCGCTACGGTCGCACCTTTACCTCAAGGTTCGGGCTTTTTGTTTTTTGTTGTTGTTTTTACCATAGATAGGTCAGTTTGTCTTCTTGAAGGAACTCGGATATAGGCCCCGACCATATTAGTATATCTCCGTGGCCGGTAGAGCCTTCTCCTACTGTTATACTGACCCAAACATCTTCACTTTCATCGTTCTCGTTTACTGGTGTTAGGCTGACTTGAATCGACCCGTGCCAGCTCTGGGCTGACACGCTAATACCGCTGTACCCGGTTCTGGTAGCTGGACTCTTATTTAATGATAATACCTGCCCGTAAAATTTAGCCATTGGCTACACCTCCCTTGTGGTCGTGCTTTAATCCTGCAATACACGCTGTGCACAGTTTTGCACCGCACTTGTAGCACTCTGCTACTCTAAGCGGCGGGATGACATACGTTCCCAGTTCTTCTCCGCACTCGCATATTACTTCTACTTCCATTTGTTTTAGCATACGACTCCTCCTCCTCTCATTTAGGGAAATTATGGCTTCCCTTTTTCCCCAAATGTTTCCCTAAATAAATGCCCATTTGTCGGGCTTTGTAGACACATTTGGGGAAGGTTTAGGGAAGCGAAAAATTGTTAGGTTAGCCTAATTTTATCTCTTTTCCGCAAATGCATATCAAGGATTTTGCTTTGTCGTTTACTTCGTATGTTTTGTTACACTTTGGGCATACTATTTCTATTAACATTGATTCACCCCCAATCATATATTTGTTGGGCTTTGGGCATTCTCCTGCTTTATATTAAGGGATACACTACTCCCTTGTTTCCAAGGTTAGATTCGTTCTTTTCTGTGGGACATACTTATATATCAATCGGCTGTAAGCCGTTAGTTTAGAAAGTTAGCGGCAGTCCAATACGATTTATAGACTACCGCCTAAAAAAGTAGGGAGAGGAGAGTCCTCTCCCTGTTAGGTTTACCCTGTGATAGCTTTGAGCTTTTCTTGTTTCTTTTGTTCGTTCATTCCTGTAGATTTCTGTGGTGCGTCTTCCTGGAGGTAAATAATCGCCCCTCCCTTTTTGGGAACGATAACCAATTTTCCTTCTTGTTGTAATTTCTGTGTGGCTGCGACTGGATCTTCCCCGTTGTAATACTCCCTGAACAGTTCGTTGAATCCACTGTAAACAGAATGGATACCTTTATACCCATCCTGACGCAACGCCATAATAGCGTTGCGTACAAACTGTTCTCTGGATAACTTCTTGCTCATGTTATCACTCCTTATTTAGTTTTTGTTGAAAGGAAAAATCCTTTCGTTAACTATACGTGCAGAAAAACTTTTTTGTAACATACTTTTTTAAAAAAGTTTTTTTGTTGGAAGGAAAAATCCTTCCATTACCTTTACGATTTCAAAAGCTATTTTGTAACATACTTTTTTAAAAAGTTTTAGAAGAACATATTTAGGCGTGTGTCGTCTTTTTGATATTGTCCGACCTGTACCCCTCAAAAAAGAAAAAAAGAGACACAAAAGCGTTTTTGTGCCTCTGAGAGGTGTTTATATTTATGGGGAGGACTACTTCATCTGGTGGATTGCTCCTTGCTTTATCCTTGCCACGTGAACACGTGATAAGTTAAACAACTCTGCAACTTCCGCTTGTGTGTAGCCGTCTATAAGATGGCGGACGATACCATAATCCCTACTTGTTAGTCTCGTGGCAAAATCTTCCATATATTCAGCGAGCGAATATTCTTCTTCGGTGTATCCCGTATATGTTCCATCTTCATAATCATCTCCCAATATACTTGTCAGTGCTTGCTCCTTGCTTGTCCTTCTCATATAGTCAGTATATCGATGGCGTGCATACCGTGCTATGTACGCATACTCTGGTACTGTGTTTTCTCTTTTGTGACCTTTTTTGGTCTGGTCGGTGAATATTTCTTCGATGTTCTGGTATAGATACAAAATGCTTTCCTGAATTGCATCTTCTGCTATTTCCTCTCTAAAATGGAAACCATTTCCTTCAACGTTCTTACGAATGCTCCATTTTACCTTGCTTTCCAACCATCCCCTTGTTTCCTCTGTCAGTCCCTCCATTAACAATTCTTGCAATTCTTCTTTCCTCATCATTCATTCTCCTTTCCTTTTGTGGTGTGTGGTGTTTTCCTACCTTCTACACGTTCTCCCTTACCTGTCTAATTTCCTCTTTCATCATTCTCCTTTCCTTTTTATTTGATTTATATTTGATTTTAATTGTAAGTATAGTATTCTCCAGACCTTCCCGATTTCCTCCCCCATTTTAAAATTTTTTATCGTAAAATTATTACAAAGTTCGACACGGTTCGACAGTAAGGACGAGTTGGTCGACAAGTTATGCAATTCACAAGGGGAGGGGTATGGAAGGGGGACACCCCGAGCCCCAAGACCCCCGCCTCGCCCCTATAAAAAGCCCTCCCTATATTTTTTAGCAAGTTCTAAGTCCTTCCATTTTCTTCCAGCTCAACCCCAAAAAATAAACCCGCCTGTTATTGGCGGGCTTTTTTGTCTTCTCGGTAGGCAAAGCAAGCTGTGTTCGTCCATGCTCCTTGTGGGTTTCCCAAAACACGGCATTGATTGTCTTTGGTGATGTTACGGCAACCCTTCTCAACGCATTTTTCCGGGACTTCCATAGGCAAGACCCCCTTGTTAGTAGATGGTTACTTGAGCAGCTTTATCCTCACCACTCAAGGTTATAACTGGACTGCCCAAAGTTACAGGATTGTAGCCCTTCCTTTGAGCATAGCCTCCCCATTTCAGAAACGCTCCCGAAGACACAAATTTCTGATTTTTGCAAACTAAAGTTCTGCTTGCTGTATCGGGGACTGTTCGTGGTTCAGGAAACATTAATTGCTGGTGAGTATGGCCTACTATATAAATGTCTGCTTCAACGGTTCCAGCCATATCTTGGAGTTGTTTAGCTTTTCCTCCGATTTGCTTGGCTCCTGAGTTGCCGTGTCGAATGTAGAGGGTGTAGACAATACGGTTTTTCTTTCCTTCTTTCCTTTTGTATCCTATGGTGGTAAACATATAAGCTCCATCCGGGCTGTATACAGACGGTATTCCCAGCATGTTGCAGATATACTCGCCTACATACTCGTCTGTCTCGTTAGACATTCTGTGCTCATGGTTGCCGTCTATGTATGCAAGTATTCTGCCCTGCTCTGCTAAGGGTCTCAAGAATTTTAAAGCCAGTTCTTTCTGCTGTTTGGGCCGTAATGCTTCGTATACGTCGCCTACGCTGTTTTTTGTAACCATCTCACAAACATCTCCGTTGATGACGCAGTAAGCATTGGGCCTGTCCAATATCCATTGACGGTATTTTAAGAATAAGTCCTCGTCGAAATTGCTACCTATATGAAGGTCTCCTAAAGGAACTATGTAAGCCTCCTCTAAATGATGCCCTAAATCGTTTTTAATGATTTTTAGTTCTGTTAATGTGTCTGTCATTGCAACACCTCCGAAATTTTTACAAAAAAAGAGGCAGGTCTCTAATCAGAGAACCTTGCCTCTTAAAAATGAAAGGAGTAAAGGAAAGGAGGAAGTAAGAAAAAATAGACATTGAATAAACAAGCCATATTTTCGCTTCACTTCGAGTAAATTTTATCAGAAAATAATACATAATGCAACCTCTTTCGACAAAAATTTCTAAAATTTCACATGATTACCCTTGTGGGAACCCACAGGTGGGGCATCTATCCTTGTCAAGACCCCATTTTTGGAGCATTATAGCCGGTTTACCGTCTTCTGTATGCCCTAACCACATTTCTACTTCGTCTCCGGGAGTGATATGGGCTGCGTTTAACACTTCTTTGGGGATTACAAGCCTTCGCTGATGGTCTAACCCTCTAATTAAGCCTGCCATACTGGAATTTTGCCTCCTTTTTCGATAAAATTTTACCTTCTAACCTTATTTTACCACTCCAAAAAGCTCCATTCAAGTATAAAAATAAAAATTTTGTGGAATTTTAGCAGATTTTTGTTGACTTAAAAGGGGAAAAATGGTATTATATAAGTGTAGGAAAGTATTTATGGGGCGGTGGTGTGTTATGGAGCCTAACGAAGTAGGCGAAAAGCAGAAAGAAATATTGAAGGCAGCACAAGAATTATCTGATAAGAGGGCTACACCTAAGCTGATAGCTGACCAAGCGGGTGTATCCGTTAATTATTTAGGGCAACAGCTTCAAGACAGGACGTTTCGGAGTATGTTTAACGAGTGTTTGGTTGGAGCAGTAGCCTCGGAAACGCCTCAAATACTGCAATCTTTTATTGAACAGGCTAAACAAGGCAGTTTCAAGCATGGTAAGTTGCTGCTGGAAATCTCTGATATGTATTCAGAAAAGTCTCAACTTGAAGTAAACGCTAAGACAACTAACGATACGCCTTTTAGTAATAAGGAAGAACGGGACGAATTCTTGAAAGCTACTCTACAGGAGTTCTTAGAGGAGCAAAAAAGTGAGGAAGGTGGGGAGTAGTGTTGGATGCTTTTGCTTTGGGTTTTATTTGCGGTAGTATTATCGTGGGGATAATTTGGCTGTCGTTTGCAAGGCAGGAAGTTGTCGTCTATGTGAACGACTCGGAGAAAGGGAAAGTCGTATCAGGGGGTAGTAAGCCTTCTAAGAAGGTGAGTAAGCCTGACCCGGAGAAGGCTTTGAGGTATAGAGACCCCAGCTATATCGCTCAGAAAGAGGAGCAAATACTTAAAAGGCAGAAAACGCCACCGGAGGTTAGATAATGAGAGCATTTGAGGATATGCCTAAACAACAGGAAGAAGCTCTCAAAGATGCTACAAGGCAGAAGTGTTTAGATGACTTGCAGTATCTTGCCAAGCACGTATTGAATTATAACAGAGTAACAGACCATATACATAGGCAGATGGCCCAAGACATTGATACGCCACGATATAAATTCCGACTCCTTCTGTGGCCTCGGGGACACTTCAAATCAACTCTTGGAACAGAGGCAAGGTCTATTCAAAAGCTGTTACGCAACCCCAACGAGAGGATTCTCATAACAAACGCTAAATTAGAAAACTCAAGAAAGTTTGTCCGAACTATAGTGCATCACTTTAACGCTGGCCCTAAGTTTAGGTGGGCTTGGCGTGATTGGTGGCTCGACCAATACGCTACTTCGTATCATCGAGCTGCTATGGGTAAAAAACTTGATTGGGTTACAAGAGATACACAGGACGAATTTACTGTGTTGAGGCCGTATGAGGGCAGGGAAGCCAGCTTAACTACTGGTGCTACCGATGCTTCTTTGGTTTCTCAGCACTACTGTTTGTTTGCAGGAAGCAAAGTTCTTACTTCTAAGGGACTTGTGCCTGTGGAAGAAATCAGACGAGGGCACAGAGTTCTGACTAAAGAAGGCGTTTTTAAATCAGTTGAAGCCGTGGGCAGGCAGAAAACACATGGCGTAAAGGTTAAAGTAAAGCCGTCCTACACGTCTGAAACAACGGAACTCACTTATAATCATCGGGTGTTGGTTCATAGAGATGAAGGACTCAGGTGGGTGGATGCCGGATGTTTAACTGAGGAAGATAAGTTAGTTATTCCCAAGATGCGAGGTAAAAGCGGTTCACCAAGTAAAACAAATGATAGACTAAACCGCTTGTATAGAACCCCCGATATATGGAGGCTGCTTGGGTATTGGGTTGGCGATGGTTGTAGAACCCCAGACGGAGCTCAAATCAGGATCGTACAGGGAACCCACGAGCCCAAGAATGTGGAAGATATTGTAGATATAGTGGAAAATCACTTGGGTTGTAACGTAACTGTAAGAGAAACTGACTCTTCGACCTATATGATTTGCTTCTCAGACGAGGACTTCAAAGAACTGACTAAAAGTTTCGGGGACTACGCTTACAACAAAAAACTACCTGTGTGGGTTTTAAGTAACTATAATAGCAAACAGATAGAGTTTCTTAAAGGGTATTTCAGGGCAGATGGTTGTCTGTCAGGAAATAGTGTTAGTTTCTCAAGTACTTCTCTTGATTTACTAACAGGAATACAGTTGTTGCTTGCTCAGTTTGATATACCTGCTGGAATATGCAAGGGAACTAACGGAGGCGAAATGCAGATTTTAGATTACGCCAGTAATACGATAGAAGACTGGGCATTACGTTCTACGCACCCTATGCTAAAGTTGTTGTTAGAGGAAGAACCTGGAAAGTTTCCTACTAAACCGTTTAAGTCTTTCTTTACAGACGAACATTGGGTTACAGGTATAGATAAAATAGAAAAAGAAGAGTTTGAAAACGAAATAGTCTATGACATCCAGGTGGCTGGAGATGAAAGTTTCTATTGCCCAGGGATGATTGTTCATAACAGCACCATTATAGCTGACGACTTGGTAAACCGTGACTACGTTAGAACGCAGGAAATGGTGGAAAAGTCGATACTTTATTTTAAGGACTTGCTTGACTTGTTAGACCCTGACGGAGAGTTAGAGATAATTGGAACGCGTTGGTCCCACATGGACTTATATCAATGGATTATTGAAGAATTCGGTCATAAAGCGAGTATGAGAGTTCCTGAGCATTTTGCTGAGAGACAGTCTATGAAAGAAACTATTCAGGCTTCTCGGGAAACTCCTGAGGAAGAAAAAGACTGGATGGTATCTATATATCCTTGTTATAACGAGCAGGGCAAACCGATATTTCCCGAGGAGTTTACGTCGCAGGTGTTGGCTGACTTGGAGAAAGCTAAAGGGCCTTACGAGTTTGGTTCTCAGTATTTGTTAGACCCGACTCCTGAGGAACACCAGAAGTTCAAGGCCGAATGGATTAACAGGCTGGATATAATGCCTGACCCCTCGGAGCTTACAGGGTGCATAACGGTAGACCCGGCTATATCTAAAGAGGACGAGGCTTGCCGGATGGCTCTTACAGTATGCGGTTATGACAGGGAAAACAGGATGTATTTCTTGGACGGGCTTAATGAACGTATAAGTGAGGAACAATTCGCAGAAGCGGTATTTCAGTATGTAGTTTACTGGAAGAACAAATTTAGACATTTTCTCCCTGTGGGGTTTGAGTCAATCGGATTTCAACAGGTTTACGTCTACAACATGCGTAGAATGATGATGGAGAGAAATGAGTTTTTTGCTATAGAGGAAATAAAAAGAAGGAATCAGAGTAAAGATGAAAGAATATTGCGACTGGTTCCAAGAATTAGGAACGAGTTTTACGCTCCTAAGAAGCTGATGAAAACGCCTTGGGAGGGTAAAGGAGAGCCTTACGACTTGATAAACCGGCTGATTTGGGAGCTAACTAAGTTTCCTTATGCTGGTTACAAGGACTTGGCTGACGCTTTAGCAGACCAGTTGGATATAGTCAAGGCTAATAAGATTCCTGTTCGTAAGGGCGGGGAATCTGAAGATACAAAGGTAAGAGAGTTTACCCATCCTTCTATTGTAGAGGACAAAAAGAAGTCAAGAAGGAGTAGAGTTTCTAAAGATTTTGATGCGGTGAGGTGATTAAATGCCCGTAAATTGGGTTAAAGAAAAAATGGGGTCAGTTAAACACTCGGGAACCCGTAAACAAAACACGGAGGAAGAAAACAAATTACTCGACCAAGCGTTTGAAAGGTTCGAGAACGCCAGAGCAAACAAGACTGACCCTGAGGGACAATCTCTAAACAAGAAATGGAGACGTTTCGACCAGTTATATCGTAACAAACAATGGGGTCACGACGTTCCAAGGGACAGGTCTCAGCCTGTTTTGAATTTCACTTTTGCTATGATTCACTCAGTTTTGAATAGAATGACTGAGAACAGGCCAGAGGCAGTTCTTAAACCTAAACGCAGCGAGAAAGATAACGAGTTAGCCGACCAACTTATGGGAGTTTTAGACCATCTGTGGTATAACAACCGTATGCAAGAGGAAAAATTGGAAGAATTTATTCTACCAGCTCTGAAATACGGAACTTCCATAATGAAAACTATTTGGGAACCTGATATGTTCGATGATTTGGGGGATGTGAAGTATGCAATAGTTCATCCTGCAAACTTTTATCCTGACCCAAGGGCTTACAACGTAGAAACTATGGATTACTGCTTTGTAAGAACACCGAAGAACATAGAGTATTTCCTACGGAGGTGGCCTGAGAAGGGCAAATACGTAGTTCCTGACGAAGACTGGCGGGAAGACGAAGCGTTGGAAGGGCGAGACCAAGTTAGTCCAGAGAAGACTGCAACGCTGACAGAATATTGGTTCAGAGACGAAGAAGGAAACGTCTGTGTGATGTATTACGCAGGTCATGTTGTTTTGCAGGTGCTTGGTGGAGAATATGACGAGCTTCTGCCCGGCGAGCCTGTTTACAAACATAACAGATTTCCATTTTCTCGCCTTGTGGACTACCCTGCTGAGAAAGAGTTTTGGGGTATAGGCGAGATAGAAATGATAGAGCTTCTACAAAAACTGATTAACTCGTTTGAAGCTCAGATTATTGATAACACAAGGCTTATGGCTAACGCTCAATGGGTTGTAAGCAAGGTGCAGTCAGGACTTACAGAAGAAGATTCATGGATGTTCGACAATCATCCGGGCAATATCCTGTGGACTCACGAAGACGGGGTAAGGAGAGAACCCGGACAACCAATACCTGCTCATATACCACAGCACCTTAACGAGCTTATCCAATGGGTTGAGCAGATTTTAGGTATCCATGATGTTATGCAAGGTCGTAGGCCCGAGGGAGTTAGAGCTGCCTCAGCTATTATAGCATTACAGGAAGCAGCCAGCGTAAGGATTAGGCAGAAGTCTAAGCACTTGTCAGCATCCATTCGGGACATGACAGAGCAAGCTATGTATCTGGTTATGGAACATTACGAAGAACCTCGAATGTTACGAATCGGAGGGGATACTCAGCCTGCAACAGTAGATGTTAGGGAAGCTCTTTTTGGACGTATGTTAGAAATGGCTGAAGAAGCTGGGGCTACCCAAGATATTATAGACCAAGCTACAGAGGAAGAAAGATTGCCTGATGACCCTGACGTTCCTATAGGTAGAGAAGAATTACAGCAAGGCATAGAGCCTGTGGTAATGGATCAGATTGCTTATCCTCCTTTTGATGTGGAGGTTCATGTAGGGCCAAGCGTTCCCTACTCACAAGCTCTACTTTATGAGCAAGCTAAAGAGTTTTACCAGCTCGGTATTATTGATAGGAAAGCAGTATTGGAGACAACCCAATTTCCTAACCGAGAGGAGATTATACAGCGTATGGAAGCTGGGGAAATGGCTATGGGAGCAGGAGGAGAGGAGGCCGATGCTGCTGCTCCGGGAGTTACGCCAGCTTCTCCAACAGGGCCTCCACCCGCCGCCGGCGGTGAAGCTATAGGAGAAATGACGTAAAGGGGGTGAATTTATGGCTCGAAAAAATTGGCCGACACAAAGTAAAGGGATATTTTATCCCGGCTACGGAGCTGCTAAAAATCCCGGCCCTTCTGCCGGAGAGAGAAGTAATCAGATAACCTCCTTACCGCAGGGTCAAAGGCGGGATACAGCAGAAAGTAGAATGAGATACGCAGCTAAGCAGAAGCACACGGCTGAAAGTATGCGTAAGCCTCATAGATAATTCATAAATACAGCCGACGGGCTATAAACGGAAACTACAGCCGACGGGCTTAAAACGGGAGGAGAATCAATGTTAAAGGAAAAGTGGGACTTACAGTTATTTGCGGAAGATGAAGAAGGGGAAGCAGTCGGAGAGGAGCCGGAAGAAGTAGAAGAAGTCGAAGACGACGAACCAGAACAGACAGACGGCTTATCTCAAAGGAAGGTCGACGAAATTGTAAAAAACAGACTAAGTAGATTTGAGAGGAAATGGGCGAAAGAAATGGGAGCAAACGACATGAACGAGGCTGTTGAATTAGCTAAAGCAGGGAGAACCGTATCGGAAAAGGCCGGTCTCAAACCAAGAGACGTTGTAGGCCGATTAAACCGTCAGGTTCAGAACCAGCCCACACAGTCAGGTAATAGCCAGCAAGGTATTCCACAGGAAATGAAGGAAGAAATGGAAGAAATTAAGGCTATGCTTGCAAGTGAAAGAGAAGAAAAAATTAGAACGCAAGAAGAAAAGACAGCACGAACTGAGTTTGGTAATAAACTGTTTGAAGAACATCAGACTGATATAGAAGATTTGGCAGAGGATAAAGGGCTGACCCTGCAAGAAGCAGCAGCTATAGTTCTTCAGCCGAAACTAAAAGAACAGTTTAAGGAACAGACGGAGAAGAAGAAGCAGGTTAAACGAAAGCGTTCAGTAGATAGCTCGGAGGATAAGGCAGCAGACACTCAAACGACTGATTATGAGTCAGCATTAACTCCGGCTATGAAAAGAGGTGCTCGTAAGATGGGAATGTCCTACCAGAAGTATTACGAGCAAGCCAAACAAACAGGGCTACTATCTTAAAGAGAGGTGACGACAATGTTTAGATTTGTTCAAAACTTAATCGGTGGGGCTGTGGATGTAGCTCCCCCGAAGGATGTCCTCAAAGCTGAGGTAGGCGAGGACTTAGAAGCAGGTCAAGTATGTAAGTTTGATTCAAACGGCAAGTTAGTGTCTGTGGACGACGATGATTCGGATGCTACAGTCATAACTTTAGACGCAGGTAAAGATGCCGATGATGACGAGGTTCGTTACGCCTATATACTACCCGGTATGGTCTATGCAGCCGACGTAGATGGGGATGTAGACGACCTCGAAGTAGGTATGATTGGAGTTCAGTTAGCAGACGACGGTAAAAAAGTTAATGCTAACGAGACTTCCGGTGGGCCTCTTACTATTTTGAGAACCTACCAAGACAGAAACGAAAACGATTATGCGTTGGTTTGTTTTAACCAATGTGCATTAGCACAGTAACGGAGGTGGATTAAATGACTACAGCAAGGTATGAACATTTTGGTAAACTTTTAGAACCCGGTCTTAGGGAAATATTCTATGAACAATTCAATCAAATTCCGAGTATGATAGGTGAGCTGTATAACCAGACAACTACTGATAATCCATACGAGGAAGACGTAAGTATCGGAACTCTTGGGGAATTCCCTGAGTTCACAGGAACCGTGCCGTATGACCGCATGTATGAACAATACAGCAAGATATATGCTTTCCCCGAGTTCGCTAAAGGATTTAAAATTGAGCGTAAGCTCTACGACGATGAACGCTATAATGTAATTAATAAGCGTCCTCAGGCGTTAGCTATTGAGGCATCTCGTAGGCGTGAAACTGACGCAGCTAAGCTGTTCAATAACGCTTTCGACAGCGATTACGAAGGCCCTGACGGTAAGCCTCTTTGTGCTTCCGACCATCCTACGAAGTCTCCTGATGGCCCGTCTGAGAGGTCTAACGCAGGAACTCGTTCTCTGAACCATGAAAATCTTCAGAAAACTAAGAACGAAATGCGTGACACTCGGGACGATAGAGGTGGGCTAATTTCAGTAGTTCCTGATACTCTGCTTGTCCCTGTGGAGCTTGAAGAAATCGCATGGGAGCTTATCGAGTCCGAGAAGAAAGTGGAAACTGCTGATAATAACCCTAACATTCACTACGGTAAATTCAAGTTGGTTGTATGGGATTACCTCGATTCCGGCTCTGATAAAGCGGAGAACTGTCCTTGGTTCCTAATCGACAGCAACTATATGAATATGTTCCTGATGTGGTTTGACCGTATACCCTTAGAGTTTGCTATGGAAGAAGAATTCGATACTCTCGTAGCTAAGTTTAGGGCTTACATGCGTTACAACTACGGATGGAGCGATTGGCCTTGGATTTACGGTAATGACCCGAGCTAAGAACATAACTTAAAAGGGGGAGTAGATTGAACGTCTGCTCCCTCAAATTTAAAACAGGAGGGTTTAATATGCTTTTAAGAGGAACTGGATATACCAGATTTGAAGGTGTGGTAGCTACAACCAACGGTATTGGTTTAAAGAAAATAGACGAGCCTGATACTCCCGAAGAAGATTGTGTTGTTATCTATTACGACGGTAGCGATATAAAAGCAAAAGACAGCGATGGAGATACAGCTACATTGAACGGAACTTTTGAATAATCGGTTTGGGGGTGTAGGGTGTGTTTAAATTAACGCCGGAAACAGAAAGAACTGTAGAACTATTATCAAGAATAACTGGAAATGTGTTATTTCCAATACTTGTGGCAATGTATGTTTTGGTTAGAATGGAACCAGCTATAGACCAGCTCACCCAAACCGTGCAGAAACTTACGATTGTTGTAGCTCAGTTGAACGGAGTTGACGTTCATATAGACTGAAAGGAGGCAAAAAATGGCTAAGAAGGATAACTTAGGAGTTAAAAAACCTTTTTATAAGTGTGAGGAATTTTGGGGTTCTGTAGTTGCAGTTGCAATCCCTATGTCTAATTCTTTTTTTGATTTGGGGCTGTCTGTGGAAGAAGTAACCTCTTTAATGGTTCCTCCTTTACTTTTTGTAATTAATGAGATAGTTGTAAATAAGGAAGAATCCAAGAAGGATTGAGGTGAGGTATATGAGTAGGGCTATCCTAACAAAAATTTCCACAGGGTTTGACTGGCTATATTCTACTGTAAATGTGGCAAACGGTAAGGTTGCTCTGATGGTGGATACTCAGTGTATTGAGTCTACCTATACAGAGGAATTCGACGAAGACCAGACAGAGGAAAAGATTATAACTCCTTCGGATGGCAACAAGTTAGTTATAAAGGATGTAGGTATACACACTAAAGCAAACTCTGGAACTGTGTCTCTTGACTTAGGAGATAAAAAGGTAGCAAGACTTTATTCAAGTGCTAATAATAGGTTTCAACCTACAGTATCGACTATAGAAGGCGATGTAGATGAAAGTTTAGAACTTACTACAACTACGGGAAGTGATGAAGTTTTTATTATTGTGAACTACATTGAGGTTGAAGGCTAAACAAAGGAGGGCTGTAAATGGCAGCTAACCAAGTTAATGTATATTTGTATAATCGGATGCCGAAATCTGCCTTTAAAAAAGGATTCGATTTTGAAAATGACGATATAAGGCTGATGTTGTTAAGCGATGATTACACGCCAGACCAAGAAAATCACGTAACTCTGGAAGATGTGGAAGCCTACGAGATAAGTGGCGACGGGTATTCTTCGGGAGGGGCTGAACTAAGTAACGCCTCTATAGATTATAACGAGGAAGACGACAATGTATATTTTAGTGCAGATAATGTGTCATGGGGTTCT
>Ga0207421_10001624_pt1 | contig 28600 bp, 29 predicted proteins | sample SodLakKL_010_SED_4_FD_187542 | JGI IMG/M metagenome (GOLD analysis project Ga0207421, IMG submission 187542) | Alkaline sediment microbial communities from Lake Tanatar, Kulunda Steppe, Russia - 8KL_010_SED (SPAdes) (version 2) | ecosystem: Environmental > Aquatic > Non-marine Saline and...
ATTCTATTGCTTTTTCCCATTGATAAGCCGTTGTTCAGATGTTAAGTCTTGTTGTGTGGCTTTTAGCACTACAATTTCAACTGTGAAACTCGGGTTATAACACAAAGTCGGTGTACTGCCGAAACGGAGACGGGGTTTTTGTGAACCTTTTCCATATGGGGCGGGCGGTGTTTGTGGTAGACTGGACGTGAGGTGAGTCTCATGGTCGATTATCCAATCCCGAAGAAGAAAGCGGTAAAGAGAAAATCCTCTTCCAAGAAACGCCGGGGAATGGCTCTGGAAAAACTCGTGGATGAAGCCAACCGCTTCTATCTGGAACACGACAAGGCCATCATCCACAAGAAGCCCACCCCCATCCAGACCGTGAATGTCGACTATCCGGCCCGCGAAAAGGCGAAAATCACCGAAGCCTACTACCGGAAGCCCTCCACCACCGACTACAACGGCATCTACAAGGGCTTCTACATCGACTTCGACGTCAAAGAGACGAGCCACAAGACCTCTTACGCGTTGAAAAACATCCACGAACACCAAATTGAGCATCTTTCCCGCGTGAAAAGACACGGCGGCCTCACTTTCATCCTCATCCACGTGAAAAGGGAGGATGCCTTCTTCCTCCTCCCTTTCGAAAGACTCGAGAAATATCTCGAGCGGGCAAAGACCGGCCGGAAATCGATGACCTTCGCCGAGATTGCCGCCGAAGGCTTCCGGATCGAGGAAGGCTACCGACCGCGTTTGGACTATCTCAGAGCCGTCGACACCTATCTGAAAAACAAATGAGACCGTCCGCGGACGGTCTCTTTTTTAGCGCAATGTGGTGCCGCTTTGTAGGCGTTTTTCCTTGATGGAACCCGTCGAGAAGATGCGGCAGTTCCGCTCCAAGACAGCGCCTTCGGGAACAGTGATCCCCTTGCCGATGACATTCAAGCCGCTTTCGAGCAAATCCGGTCTTTCTTTGTTGGGGGTGTAATCGTCACCCGAGCCGATGATGGCGTTTTTGCCGACGACGACTTCCTTGTCGATGATCGCCCGCTCGATGCGGGCTCCTTCATGGACGGTGGTGTCGTTCAGTATCACGCTCTCTTTCACGACGGCTCCCGGGCGGATGTCGACACCGGGTGAGAGGACACTCCGCTCAACGGTGCCGGCGACGATGGAGCCGTTGGCGATGATGGCCTGGCGGATTTCCGCCTTCGAGCCGACCTTCACGGCGGGCAGCTCTTCGCTCCTTGTATAGATTCGCCAAGAGCGGTCATACATGTCCAAGGGTATCTTGTCGACGGTCGAAGTCAATTCCAGATTGGCGTCGAGGTAGGCGTCATAGGTGCCCACGTCTTTCCAATAATCCTTGAAGACATGGGCGTAGACCTCGTCGCCGAGAAGATGGGGGATGACGTGCTTGCCGAAATCGAGATCCTCCTCTTTCAATTCTTCAAGCGCGCGCACAAGCATTTCCGTCTCGAAGACATAGATTCCCATCGAGGCGAGATTGCTCGGAGGATCTTCCGGCTTCTCGGCGAATTCCACGATGCGACCGTCTGCGGTTGTCTTCATGATGCCGTAGCGGCTCGCGTCCTCCCAAGGCACCTCCTGCACGGCGATGGTGAGTTTGGCACCCTTCTCTTCGTGGGTCTTGAGCATCTTGCGATAATCCATCTTGTAGACGTGGTCGCCTGAGAGGATGAGGATTTTTTTCGCATTCGACCGTTCGATGTAGCCGATGTTTTGTCTGACGGAATCGGCCGTCCCCGAGTACCATTGCTTGTAGGGCTGCAAAAGCGAGAGTTTCGTGTCGCGGCGGTCGAAATCCCAGGGCTTGCCCACCCCGATATGTTCGTTCAGGCTCAAGGGGAGGTATTGTGTCAGGATGGCGATGTTGTAGATGCCGGAGTTGGAACAATTGCTCAAAGTGAAATCGATGATACGGTATTTCCCGGCGAAGGGCACAGCGGGCTTCACCCGTTTTTCACTCAGGATGTCGAGCCGCGAGCCTCTTCCGCCGGCGAGGATGAGCGCCAACGTCTCCATCATTTTCTTCCTTTCAATTTTGTGTAGAGTCCATGGTATTTCTTCGCACTCTTCTCCCAGCTGAAATCCTTCTTCATGGCGCGGCGGACCATCGCCTTGAAGACGTCTTTTTTTCCATAGACCGCGAGTGCCTCTTCGAGGGTCTTTTCCAGATCTTCGGCATCATAGTTCAAGAAGGCGAAACCTTCCCCCGTCTTCTCGTGGCGGTTGAAGGGTTCCACCGAATCCTTCAGTCCGCCGGTCTTTCTGACGACGGGGAGTGTCCCATAACGCATGCTGATGAGCTGGGCGAGGCCGCAAGGCTCGAAGCGCGAAGGCATGAGGAAGAAGTCGCTTCCGGCATAGATCTGTCTCGCAATCTTGTCGGAAAACCCGAAATAGAGGCCGACATCATCACGATACTCGCGTTTGAGATATTCGAAGAAGTCTTTGAGTTCGGCATCGCCTTCGCCCAAGACTACGAGCCGCATCCGCCCCGCCTTCAAGAGCGGCGGCACGACATCCTTCAAAAGCGAGAACCCCTTCTGTTCGGCGAGACGGCTCACGATGCCGAAGACGGGCTTTTCGGCATGCGGCAGGTGGAACATGTCGAAAAGCGCTTGTTTGTTCTCGCTTTTGCCTTTCAGGTAGTTGGAAAGGTCGAAGTTCTTCTTGATGGCGGTGTCGGTCTTCGGATTGAAGGTGTCATAATCGATGCCGTTCAGGATGCCTTGGAAGGTCGCCCTCCTTGCGGAGAGGTATGGCTCCATGCCGTGTCCGTAATAGGCGTAGGTGAGTTCATCGGCGTAGGCCTCGCTCACGGTGGTGATGAAATCGGCCGTGACCAGGGCCGTCTTCAAGAAGTTCAGCTTCCCTTCGTGGAAGAGTTCGTCCTTGTCGGGGACATGGAGATGGGGGAGAAGGTCTTTTTCGAACACGCCCTGATAGGCGATGTTGTGGATGGTGAAGATGATTTTCGCCTCATGTTTCAAGCGCGGATGCGCATCGGTGTGTTTGATGATGTAGGGAATCAATCCGCATTGCCAATCATGCAGATGCAAAATGTCGACCGTGAGATTGAGGTCCTCGATGAGGGCGAGTACGGCCCGGTTGAAGAAACCGTAGCGCTCACCGTCGTCGAAATCGCCGTAGAGATGTTCCCTCCGGCCGAAATAGAACTCGTTGTCGATGAAAAAGTAGGTCACGCCCTCTTTTTCGATGGTTTGGTAACCGGCGTACTCTTCCTTGTCGTGGACGGGAATCCTCGTCGTGCCGAGCGTATCGATGCGTCCGTTGAAATGTTTTCTGATCGGTGCGTGTTTCGGCAGGATCACACGCACATCGTGGCCGATATCGCTCAACACCCTCGGGAGACTGCCGAGAACGTCCGCCAGTCCGCCGGTTTTCGCAAAGGGAGTCGCTTCACTCCCCACAAACACTACCTTCATGGTTATCACTCCTCCTATTATCCATTATACATCAAAGATGTTTTTTTTGTCTTTCCCGGAGAAAACAAAAAGCCGCATGAAAACGGCTTGTTTTCCGCTATTCCAAAGGACCGCCGGCATAGTCGCAGACGATGCCTCCTTGCCGAAAGAGCACACTTTCCAAAACACCCCGGACAAAGGCGGCGGGGCCTTGCGCGAGATGGCGGCCGTGACAGAAGACGGCCCCTTTTCCGAGTGTGCCTCGCAAACGCCTGCAGACCATCCTATCCCTCCGATCACGCTCAAATTATAACACGGATTCCTGTGCCAGCCAATGAAAAAGACCCGTCGCCGGGTCTTTTGTCGGATAAAATCGGGGAGTGTGCGTCATTCGATTGTCTGCAGTTGTTCTCTTATGCGGATGAAGACGAGCACACCGACGATGAGGGTGAGAAGGATCGAGGGACCCATGTAGGTGATGTTGTAGGTGAAGGAATAGAGGGCGACCGGTGTCCCCTCCGGTGCGTATTGGCCGAAAAAGATGATGCCGGAAAGATAATGGAGCAAAAAGCGCAGAATGCCGGCAACGACGATGCCCGTGCCGAAGAGGACGACACTGTCTTTGTTCATTTTGAAAAACAAAGCGGCAAGACCCAACACACCGAAAGCCAGGATGTAATCGAAAAAGATGGAGCCCCAATGCAGAACCAGTCCGCTCATGAGGAAATTGATGATGCCGAAGACGATGCCCGCGATGATGCCGTTTTTCAGTCCGAAACGATAGGCGATGATGAAAAGCGGCAACATGGTCACATCGATACTCCCGCCTTGGGGTTGTCTCGGCAAGACGCGAAACACGAGTTCGATGATGACAGCGATGGCGATGAGAAGCCCGGTCTCGCTGATTTGTCTGCTCGTAAGCCGATGTTCACTCAAAGAAATCACTCCCGTGCAAAAGGGGTTTCGTCCGCGCACGGACAAAACCCCTCAGTTTATGGTTTTGGTTCCCTACGCTGGCATTACCCAGATCAGGTAGGGTCCGTCCTAGTGTCAAGGACGTCTCAGCCTAGTTCTCTAAGCTCCCCGGATTTTATCGACATCGTCATTGTAACAGCACCCGCGGAAAAACGCAAGCGGGTTGCGCATCAATGCAAGAACATCTGGAATTCGAGCGTGTGGCCGTCGAGATCCTTGACGAAGAACTGATAAATCTTGAACTCTTCGTTCAGCCTGGGTTTGGTGACGTCCTTGGCCCTGCTCTTCAGACGTTCATACATCCTTTCGACCTCGATCTTCCGCTCGAAGACGAAGGTGATGCAGCTCGAATTCGCGGGGTTCTCGGGATGGTGCGTGCAGAAACCGATCTTGCCGTGCCCCTTGGCGTCATAGATGAGGCACTTGCCTTGGTCCCTGTAGAGATCGAGTCCGAGCACGTCGCCATAGAAACGACGCACGTCCTCGAGGTCGTAGGTCTTGTAGAAATGGATGACATCTTTCGGTTCCATCATTTCACCAGCTTTCCGGATTCATTCTTCGATGATATCGACGATGAGCGGGGGTCTTTCGACGTGTTCTTTTGTGATCGTGAAAGCGCCGAGGATAGTCTTCAATTCTTCGGTGATGTCCTCTTTGTTGTTGTAGACGTAGGCCAAAACATCGTCATGTTCGACCTTGTCCCCGACCTTCTTGTTCAAGACGAGGCCGACATCATAATCGATCGCATCATCCTTCTTGGTGCGGCCGGCTCCGAGACGCATGGCCGAAAGGCCGATATCGAGCGCGTTCACCTTTTGCACATTGCCTTCCGCTTCGCTTTTCACGGCGATGATGCCTTCGGTCTTGATGAACTCGTTCAAATCGGGCATCTTGCCGCCTTGGCGTTCGACCATTTCCTTGAAGACGTCGGAAGCTTTCAATGTCTCTTGCGATTCTTGGATCATCTTCCTCGCCGCTTCGATGTCTTCGGCGAGTTCCGCCCCCTGCAAGAGATAGGCGCCGATTTCCGTGCAGAGGCGCTGGAGGTCGTCGGGACCGTTCCCCTGCAAGGTCTGCATGGCTTCGATGACCTCGAGCTTGTTGCCGACGGCGAAGCCGAGCGGCTGGCTCATGTCGGTGATGAAGCAGGTCACCTTCTTGCCGAAGTCCTTGCCGATCCGGACCATGAGCCTCGAGAGTTCCCGAGCGTCGTCAAGCGTCTTCATGAAGGCGCCTTCGCCGATTTTCACATCAAGGACGATGACATCGGCGCCGCTGGCGAGCTTTTTGCTCATGATGGAACTGGCGATGAGCGGGATGGAGGGCACCGTTCCCGTGACATCGCGGAGCGCGTAGAGTGCCTTGTCGGCGGGAGCCAAAGAGGCGGTCTGACCGGCGATGGCGATACCGATGTCGTTCACCTGGTCCAAGAAACTCTCCGTCGAAAGGGAGATGTTGAAGCCTTCGATGCTTTCGAGCTTGTCGAGGGTCCCGCCCGTATGGCCGAGACCGCGGCCGGAAAGTTTGGCGAACTTGGCGCCGCATGCCGCCACCAAGGGACCCAAGACGAGAGTGGTCTTGTCGCCCACGCCGCCCGTGGAATGCTTGTCGACCTTCTTCCCTTCGATGGAGGAGAGGTCGATCGTCTCACCGCTTTCGAGCAGGGCTTCGGTGAGGCGGCTGGACTCCTCTTCGTTCATGCCGTTGAAATAGATGGCCATGAGGAGGGAAGACATCTGATAATCGGGGATGTCGTCGTTCGTGTAGCCTTCGACGAAGAAATCGATCTCCGCTTTCGAGAGTTCGTGTCCGTCACGTTTCTTCTCGATGATGTCGACCATGCGCATGTTCATCACTCTCCTTATCCATAATCATACCATAAAACCGCACTTCATACATCTACTTGCTCTGCGAACGGAATTCGTCGAGTTTTTTCCGGATCGTCTCGCGTACGGCTGTCGAGACCTCTTGCGAGGTCTTGCCTTCATAGAAGTCGGGCGAGATGGGCGGATGGAAGTGGATGCGCGCTTTCTGCGGGATGAAAGGCCAACCCTTCCAGGCCTTGTGCATATCGTAGACACATGCCACGACCAGGGGCGCGCCGGGTTTCATGGCCAGTTTGAAGGAACCGGCCTTGAACGGGATCATCTCGTTCTTCCGACTGCGGTGTCCTTCGGGAAAGACCATCACCGTAGCCCCTTTCTTGTACATCTTGATTCCCTCGATGATCGCTTGTGCCGCCGCGCGGTCGCGTTCTCTCTGGATGGGGACATTGCCGAGGAGTCTTATCATCTTGCCGATCACCGGCATGCGGAAGAGTTCATGTTTGGCGATGAAGACGAGGGGACGGTCGGAAAGGATCGTCTTCATCGCGAGGATGTCGAAAAGCGTCTGGTGGTTCGACGCCAGGATGAAGGGCTCTTCGGGAATGTTCTCCTTGCCTGTTACTGTGATTTTCAACCGGCCGACGCGGAGAATCCCCCGCATGAGACTGTTGGCGAAATCGTGATGCCGCATGTCGAAAGCATCGGCCCGCTTCACATGGATGCGGCCATAGACACTGACGATGAGCGCCATGATGAGGACACTCGCGATAAAGCCCGGAAGAAGGGCGACGAACCAGAGGATGATGCTCACAGGTGCCAGACTGAAGGCGTCGAAGAGGAAGATGAAAAGCAGGGTGAAAAGGGCGTACAGGACGAAAAAGAGTGCGGTGACCATCTCAATCCCTCCTCTTTCTTTCATAGACGGCGAATGTCAAAGGTCCCTTTTTCTCGCTTTTTATCGTTTCGAAGGCCTCCTTGTCGTAAGCGGGAAAAGTCACGTCCCCTTCGTGCCCGGCGGCGATATGGGTGATGTAGAGACGGTCGGCGAAGGGCAGAGCGGCTTCATAGACGCTTCTTCCGCCGATGACAAAGAGGGTCTCTTCTTTCGGAAAACGCTCGAGATAGGAAGGAAGGTCGCGGATGACACGGATGCCCTCCTTTTCGGGAAGCGTCCGCGAGAGGACGATATTCTCCCTTTTCGGAAGCGGTCGGCCGAGTTTCATCAATATGGATTCATAAGTCTTGCGGCCCATGAGCACCTTCTTCCCGAGAGTCTTTCTCTTGAAATAGGCGAGATCCTCGGGATAGTGCCAGGGGAGGTCGTTTCCTTTGCCGATGGTGTTGTTCTCGTCCATGGCCGCGATCAAAGCGATCATACGCTCACCTCCGCGTGGATTGAAGGATGGGGGTCGTAGCCCTCGAGACGGATGTCGTCGAAGGTGTAATCAAAAATGCTCTTCAGATCACTGAGCGCCACCCGGGGCAAGGGTCGGGGGGAGCGCGCGAGCTGTTTTGCCACTTGTTCGCAATGGTTGTTGTAGATGTGGGCGTCTCCGATCGTGTGGATGAATTCATGGGGCACAAGACCCAGGGTCTTGGCCACCATCATCGTCAAGAGCGCATAGCTCGCGATATTGAAGGGGACACCCAAAAAGGCGTCGGCGCTCCGTTGGTAGAGCTGACAGGAGAGTCTGCGGTCTTTGATGTAGAACTGATACATCATGTGACAAGGCGGCAGGGCCATCTCGTCGAGGACGGCGGGATTCCAGCTGTTCACGACGAGCCGACGGGAGGAGGGGTCCTTTTTCATCGTCTCGATGACGGCCTGCAACTGGTCGATTTCACCCACACCGCCGGAGAAGGCGCGCCACTGCTTGCCATACACGGGCCCGAGGTCGCCGTGTTTTTCGGCGAACGCGGCGTCCTCTTTCACTTTCGCCACGAATTCGGAAATGCTCTCACCGGCATAGTCCGGACTCTCCTTGAACCGTTCATACGGCCATTCATTCCAGATCCTGACCCCGTTTTTCACAAGATAGCGGATGTTCGTGTCCCCGCTTATGAACCAAAGCAGTTCATGGACAATCGAAGGGAAGTGGACACGCTTCGTGGTGAGAAGGGGGAAACCCTCGTCGAGGTCGAAACGCATCTGATAGCCGAAGGTGGATATCGTGCCGGTTCCCGTGCGATCGTCTTTTGGACTTCCGTTTTGGAGGATATGGTTCAAAAAAGCGAGGTACTTGTCCATCGCCATCATCCTTTCTGTCGCCATTATAGCACACCCGCTCACAACTTATCCAAAAAGAAAAAACGCCTTGGCGTTTTTTCAGTCGTCTGCTTTTTCGAAATCCTTCTTGGCGCTGATGAAGCTCACCTTCTCCGCGATCACTTCGGGATAGCTGAAGGATTTCTCCTTGTCGATTTCATAGATCCTCTGCTGGAGTCTTCCCTTGATGCCGATGGTCATCCCCTTCTTGCAGTGGTTGACCGTGTTCTCGGCGATGCCGCTCCAGAGCGTGCATTTGATGAAGTCCGTCTCATAGGTGCCGCTTTGGGCGCTCTTGAAACTCCTCTGCAATGCGAGGGTGACTGTCGCCACCTTCTTGCCGCTTTCCAAGGTTCGCAGTTCCGGATCATAGACGAGTCTTCCGACCAGGACGATTTGGTTCACCATGTCGCATCCTCCTTTTTGCCCCGAGGATAACTCATTGTCCACATGGCGTCACTTGGCATTGGCGGACCATTTTGCGAAAATCCGTCATTTCCTGCCCGCAAGCGGATTGTTCCATGAAAAAAAAGCGGGTGATTTTCCCACTTTTTCTCCTTTGCACGCAAGAACGAGAAACAATGCAGATTTTCAACTCTTGAAGATCTTTCTATTCAGTTTCAGCTCGTCGACAATCTCCCGGATGATGTCCACATCCCGCTTGAAGGTGTCGATGAGCTTTTTGTTCAAGGGGGCGAAGAGTTTCAGGCTGAAGGTGTCTTTGAAATTGTTGATGCCGAAATAGAGTTTGCTGTCGATGAAGGAGAAGCTGAGCAGTCCCGGGTGGTTCCGTTCGAGCCGCATCAAGGCTTCCATGAAATGGGGCGTGAGGATGTAATAGGCGGTATGCGCATTCGTGGCGTAGGTCCGGAATTTCTCGTTGAACCGGATGCTTTCCATCTTCACCTTCTTGTAGGGACGCCGGGTGGTCGGCGCGGTGTCTTCCAAGACTTGCAGGACGCCTTCGAAGCGTTTGTTGAAGTCGAAGATGAAAAGACGGCCCCGGAAGTAGGTGTGATAGTAGGTCCTCGTGCCGTAGCGACCATACTGCACACGGCGTTCTTTCAACTCGAGATCGCTCGAGACGAAGGCAACGCCGTCGATGGCGCCCGAGAGAAAATCCTCGCTCTTGAAACGGTCCGCTTGTTTCAAGAACTCCGATTCGTAGGCCTGTTTCATCGAGAGACCGTTCTTGTGGTCGTAGTGGCAGTTGTCGATCCATTCTTTGAGGGTCCTTTTCAAGAAGCGCCCTTTGAAATCCTCCTCGAGCTGGGTGAAAGCGGCGTAACCGAAAAACATGAACAGCGCGCCGGCGATGCCCAAGGGCAAAGCGACGACACCGAGGTCGAAGAATATGAACAACAGCAAAGCCCCGATGAGAAGGATGCCCCCCAGAAGGACCGCGACCTCGATTCTCGTCTTCCGTTTTTGGAACTTCTCGAGATGTTTCTCCATGACGACCACCCTTCAAGATATCATTGCGGTTTCTTCCATTATACGCGAAAACAAAGTCTTTGTGAATCAACGCCTTGTTCTTTCGGGCACGGCCACGAAACGGCTGACATGTTCTTTTCTGATCGTTTTGCGGAGGTCGAGCACTTCTTCTTTGGTGATGGAACGCGCAATCGCGAGCATATCGTAGTAGGAAATGTCGTGGCGGATGTATTCGCCGTATTGGTGGGCCAGAGTCTCGAGGTTGTCCAATGATTGGATGAAGCCGCCGTAGAGTTGCCGTTTCACCCGGAGGAAGTCCTCGTCGGCGAGGTCTTTTTCCCCGAGGTTTCCGAGTTCGGCGAGAATCCTCTCCTCGAAGGCGGAGACCGCTTCGGTCTCCGTGCCGATGAGGGCGTGCGCATACGTTTCGCCGAAGACGAGGTCGACGCCGTAGGAGTCGTTGATCACACCCTTGTCGAGCAGCTCCTCGTGGACATCGCCCGTCTTGCCGAAAACGATGTCGAAGAGGATGGCATAAGCAATGCGGGCCCGGAGCCTTTTTGGGAAGGGCTCGAAGGGAGAGAAAGGGAGCTTGATGCCGAAAAGGACGCTCGGTATCATGATGTCGAGTTCTTTCACCGTCTTCTCTTGTTCGACCGAGAAAGGTTCCTCGGTCTCGAAAGGCAAGGGACGGGCCCTCGTCTTTTCGGGAAGCACGTCCGCCTTTTCGAGATGCTCTCGCAAACGATGGGAATCGATATCGCCGACGATGACCATGACAGCCTGTTCGGGCTTGTAGAAGGCTTTGTGGATGTCGAGGAGATTCTTCGCGTCCATCGACTCGATCGATGCTTCGGTGCCGAGGATGTCGTCTTTCAGGGGATGTTTTCGATACATCGCCGCCATGAGTCCCCGGTATTGCGCGTAATAGGGGTCGTCCTTGTGGCTGGCGAGTTCCTCGAGGATGACATTTCGCTCCTTCTTCACCCCCGCGGGGGTGAACTCCGGAAAGAAGAACATCTCGCAAAGACGGGTCACATTCGTATACAAAACGTCTGTCGCATGGAAGAGATAGGTCGTTCTGTGATGGTCGGTGAACGCGTTGATATCGGCTCCGTCGAGAGAGAAATCCTCGCTCACATCACGGCCGCCTTTCTCGAAAACCTTGTGTTCGAGGAAATGCGCCGCACCGGGAGGAACGGATCGCTCTTTACCGTCTTTGTCTTGAAAACGGGTGTGGACGGAGCCCAGCGGGACCGAAAGCGTCACATAGACCTGGGAATAGGACGGCTTTTGGATGATGTGGACGGGGAGTCTCGCTTGCAGGCGGAAATGGTGCACGACTTCGCGGAAGTCGTCATAGCGTCTCTCATCCATCCGTCTCGCCCCCCAAGGTGAAAGTGAAGATGAAAGAACTCGATGCAGCGATACGCTCGATGTCTTCCTTCCGCACGGAACGGATGGAGGCGATCGTCTCGTTTTCGTCCAAGGGGGCCGAGAGGAGTTCATTGCGGAGCGCGAGGGCCGAGAGCCCCGAAGGAGAGTCGAATGTATGTTTGACGGAGCGGACGAGATGATTCTTCGCCCGCTCGAGGTCGGCGTGGTGGAAATCGCCCGTGTGCAAGCTCGAAAGCGCACCTTCGACCCGTGCTTTCGCTTGTTCCACACTGTCTTTCTTCATCGCCGAATGGATGGTGGCAAGACCATAGAAGGGCAAATAGCGGGAAGAGATGTGATAGGCCAACGAGTCCTCGATGCGGACGCGGCGGAAAAGGAGGGATTCGGAGCCTTCACCGAAGAGCGTGTTCATGACCAAAGCCGCATGGTAGTCCGCATCACCGTAATGGATGCCCGTGGAAAGCGTCATGAAGAGACGTTCCTGTTGGAGGCGCATCGTCTCGCGGACTTCTTCTCGCGCTACAAAGGGGCGTTTGTCGAAGAAGCTCGCGGGAAGGACGCGCTCGTTCGCGAAAGGGAGTTTCTCCTTGACGAGCGCATGGGTCCTCGCGACATCGATATCGCCGACGACGCCGACGAGGATGCCGTTCTCGCGAAGCATGCGTCTGTGTGTCTTTTCGATCTCGGAAAGCGGGACATCCTCGATTTGTTCCGGCTCGCCCATGGCATGCGCCCGGGCCGGGTGGTCGGAAAAGAGATGGTCGTGATACCGTTTCACCGCATAGCGGTCCTTGTCGGCGTATTCGGCGCGAAAATGGTCGGCGAGGAAACGTTTCTCCTCGCGGAGCGTCTTTTCGTCGAATGCGGGATGAAAAAGCATCTCCCGCAGCACGGAAAGCGCTTCTGTCAGTAGCTTCTCGCCGTTGGCATAGAAGGGATTGATGAGATGCAGGGTGAACTGGTTCACATGGACGTTGCCCATCTTGAAAGAATGCGCGGAGAGACTCGTGTCATAGAGGGATTCGAGGTGTTTCTCCAAGAATCGGCGCGTCGGATGGGAACGTGTTTTCGCCTTGAGCATGGACAAGGCGAGATGCCGTTTTGTGGTGGTCTCAACATCGAGGTCGTCGAAAAACCGGACGGCGACCTGCATGGTCTTGAACTGTCCGGTTTTGACATACTGGTAGACGGTCTTTCCTTCTTTCTTGGTCGTGAGGTTCATGTCGATGCCTCCGAAACGAGTGTCCGAAAGGAACTCATGCGAGCCTGAGCGCGATCTCCATCATCTTGGTGAAGGATTTCTGGCGCTCTTCGGGGCTCGTCGCCTCTTTGGTGACGAGTGAATCCGAGACCGTGAGGATCGCAGCCGCCCGTTTGCCGGTGATGCGGGCGTTGTGGAAAAGGGCGAACGCTTCCATCTCGACGGCGATGGCGCCTTTCTCGTCACGGATTTGTTTGTAATCGGCGAAGTTCTCGCGATAGAAGACGTCCGACGAATGGATGACGCCCTTCCTCAAGGGGATGGATTGTTCTTTGGCGATGGCCTCGATCCGTTCGTTCAGCTCACGGTCGGGATAGGTGTATTCCCCTTCGTGGCCGCCTTGCACGTTGGCATAGGTCGACTCGCTGTAGGCCTTTTCGGTGAGGAGCACGTCATAGAGGTCGATCTCGTCGGTGTAGGCGCCGCAGGAGCCGATGCGTACGATGTTCTCGACATCGAAGAACTTGAAGAGTTCATAGGAGTAGATGCCGATCGAGGGCATGCCCATGCCGCTGCCCATGACGCTTATCCTCTTGCCTTGGAATGTCCCCGTGTAGCCGAGCATGTTGCGGACGCTGTTGAACTGTTCGACATCTTCGAGATAGGTTTCCGCCACGTGTTTCGCCCGCAAAGGGTCGCCGGGCATGAGAACGGTCTTCGCGATGTCTTTCTTTTCTGCCTTGATGTGCGGAGTGCTCATGGAACTACCTCCTCAATAATCTTCTTTCGACGTCTCGCCCTTGACAAGCTGGACGCCGCTGCTCGTTCCGATGCGGGTGGCACCCGCTTCGACCATGTTTTCGAAATCCTCACGGGTCTTCACGCCGCCGCTCGCCTTGACTTCCTTGTCGCCGGCGGCTTCCTTCATGATGCGGACGTGTCCGACCTCGGCGCCGCCGGTGCCGAATCCGGTGCTCGTCTTGACAAAATCGGCGCCGCCCTTCACCGCCGCCTCCGTTGCGAGGCGGATTTCCTCGTCCGTGAGATAGCAGGTCTCGAGGATGACTTTCAGCGTGCGGCGCTCACACTCTTCCTTGATGGCACGGACCTCTTTCTCGATGAGGTCGAATTGCCCCTCTTTCGCCCAAGCGATGTTTTGGACCATGTCGATCTCGTGGGCGCCGTTCTTCAAAGCGTCACGGGTCTCGAAGACCTTCGTGCTCGTGGTCGAGGCTCCCAGGGGAAAGCCGACCACGGTGCAGACGAGCACGTCGGTCTTTTTCAGACTCTCGGCGCAATAGCTCACCCATAGGGGGTGCACGCACACGCTCTTGAACTCGTGTTCGATCGCCTCTTCGAGGAGACGGTCGATCTCTTGTTTGGTGCCGAAGGGTTTCAAGTAGGTGTGATCGATCATACGGGCGATTTCCATGTCTCTTCAATCCTCCTGAAAAGTTTTAGATAGAATCTGATCAGCGGTCCGGCGAGCAAGACGATGACGATCGTGCCGAAATAGAGGGAACCGATATGGCCGCGGAAAAGCCCCGTCAAAAGCACGCCGATGGTGACGGGGGCAGCCTCCATGAGAATGCGGACGAGAACGAGATTCTTGGTCTTGAATATTTTCATCAAAAGCAACATCAATTCCTCGAAGACCCCCGCCGGAAAACGGGAGATGATAAGCAGCGCCGCCCCGAGAGGGATCGTGAAAAGACCGATGAGGAAGACCGCGAGCCGGCCGGTTCCGTTCGGGTCGAAATCGACAAAGACGATGAGATTGAAGAAGTCGATGAAAATCCCCACGAGGATGATCGGCACGGACATGAAGAAATAGCGCACTTCGCGGCGCATGATGATGATGAAACCCGTGATGAAAAGCGTCACGACGATCGCCGCGGTCCCCACCGTCAAGGGGGTGACAGTATCGAGCGCCACATAGAGCGTATCCCAGGGACTCGTACCGAGGTCGCTTCTTATCACCCACACAACGCCGAAAGCGACGGCGAGGCTGCCGAAGAGATAGGTGGATATGTCAAATATCGTTCTTGCGAGAGTGTTTTTCTTCTCCTTCATAGATGACACCTTTCAACCATCGTAATTGCGTCGCGAGTATCGGGGCGATGAGAACGGCGAGCACAAAGCTTCCGAGGTTCACGGCACCGAAACGGATACCGGCCGAGAAACCGAAGACGGTCGCCAGCATGATCGCGAAAAGTTCGTTCGAGAGTCGGACCGCTGTCACGCTCTCGGTCCGGAACAAATCCATGAAAAACAACATGACCTCGTCAAAGACCATCGCGGGATAGCCGCTCTCGATGATGAGAGCGAGACCGAGCGTCAGCACGAAGGTCCCAAAGACGTAGAGGAAGGCGCTCAACGCGAAGGGGTTTTCCATGAGCCTTCCTTCGAGGAGATGCGCATCCCATAAATCGAGCGAAACACGGATGCCATAGATCGGAATCAGAACGAGGAGGAAACGCCATTTCCGCCGGACTGCGATGACGAAGGCCAAGACCGCGCTGTTCACGATGAAACTCGCCCAGCCGAGGGAGATGCCCAGAAGCCGGCTCAGATTGTAGGTCACGGCATCCCAAGGGCCGGCCCCGAGGTCGCTTCTGATGATGAGAACCACACCGGCGCCGGTGACGAAGAACCCCAAAAGATACATCGCCAGCCGGATCGGGGTTTTGCGGAAAAAGGCCCTTCTCATGGTATCATCGCCGTTTTGTCGTATTTTCGCTTGCCCTTTCCATTCTACTCCAGATGAAAGGAAAAATCAATGACGGTCGTTGCCGGCGAGTACGTCCTCGCAACGCGAACAGACGCCTTCATCGTTCGTCGCGCCGATTTTCCAGCACCGCTCGCACTTGGCCCCTTCCGCTTTCTCGACATCCAGTGTGAGTGCATCATGCTTGTAGGCGCCTTCGCCTTCGGAAGCGATTTCCGCCTCGCTCACGATGAAGAGTCGGGCGAGATCGTCGACATTTCGCAAGAGCTCTTCTTCTTCGCTTCCGGCGGGATAGAGCTTGATGCGCGCTTCGAGGCTGCCGCCGATCCTCTTTTCGTTCCGGGCGTCCTCCAAAGATTTCAAAACTCTGTCGCGGAGCGCCATGAAAGCGTCATATTTCTTTTTGAGGGACGCATCCTCCGGATACCTCCGCTTGGGCATGTTTTCGAGATAGACACTTGTTTCGTCCTTGTTCGGGAAGTGCTGATAGGCCTCTTCGGTCGTGTGGGGGATGATGGGTGTGAGGATGCGCACAAGCGCAGAAAGCGAGCGATACACGACGGTGAGGGCGGAGAGGCGCCGCTTGTCCTGTTGTTTCTCGATGTAGACGATGTCTTTGATGATGTCGAGATAGAAGGCGGAAAGATCGTTCGTCACGAAACGGTTGACGATGCGCATGACATCGTCGAACATGTAGCGGTCGTAATAGGCATTGGCACCATCGACGAGGTCGTCGAGTTTTAGCAGGATGTAGCGGTCGAGTTCGTCCATCTCTTCATAGGCCACACCGTCGCGCTCGATGTCGAAGCCGGAAAGCACGCCGAGCATGAAACGGAAGGTGTTGCGGATCTTGCGGTAGTTCTCGGCGATCTGCTTCATCATCTTGTCACTGATGCGGACATCCGCCTGATAGTCGACGGAGGCGACCCAGAGCCTGAGAATGTCGGCTCCGAGCTCGTCCATGACCTTCAGGGGGTTGACGACGTTGCCCAGGGATTTCGACATCTTCCTGCCTTCGGCATCGACCACGAAGCCGTGGGTGAGACAGGTCAGATAGGGGCTTTCGCCGCGGGAGGCCACGGCGGTCGAGAGCGAGCTGTTGAACCAGCCGCGGTACTGGTCGCTTCCCTCGAGATAGAGGTCGGCGGGGAAGGGGAGTCCCTTGTCCGTCATGCCGCCCTTGTGGGAAGTTCCCGAGTCGAACCAGACATCGAGGATGTCGGTCTCCTTGGTGAAGCGGCCGTTCGGGCTCTTTGCACTCGCGAAGCCCTCGGGAAGGAGGTCTTTCGCGTCCCATTCGAACCAGATGTTCGAGCCGTGCTTCTCGAAAAGACGCGCCACGTGGCGGATGATGTCGGCATCGAGGATCGCTTCTTTGTTCTCGTGGTAGAATACGGGAATCGGCACGCCCCAGGTGCGCTGGCGGCTGATGCACCACGATTCGCGGTCCTTGATCATGTTCTCCATGCGGACCTTGCCCCAGGAAGGAATCCATTCGATCCTTTCGACCTCCCGGAGCAAATCCTCTTTCAGACTCTCCACGGAAGCGAACCATTGGTCCGTGGCACGGAAGATGACGGGTTTCTTCGTCCGCCAGTCATGCGGGTAACTATGCTCGATCCATTCCATCTTGAGGAGGTTGCCCTTCTCTTCGAGGTCTTTCACGACCTCTTTCGAGCATTTTTCCACGAACATGCCTTCATAGCGGCCCGCCTCTTTCGTCATGTGCCCTCTCTCGTCGACGGGACAAAAGACCTCGAGGCCTTCCCTTTGGCCGATGAGGAAGTCGTCCTCCCCGTGTCCCGGGGCGATGTGGACGAGGCCGGTGCCGCTTTCCACACTCACATGGTGGCCGCTGACGATCGGGCTCACCCTGTCGTAGAGCGGATGCTTGTAGGTGAGACTGATGAGGTCTTTGCCTTTGACATGGCGGATGGTCCGCATCTCTTGGAAGCCGAGTTTCTCTTTGATTTCTTCTTCCAGGGCCGCCGCGAAGACATAGACCTCGCCGTCGGCTTCAGAGAAGACATAGTCGATCTCTTCGCTCACGGCGGTGGCGAGGTTGGCGGGAATCGTCCAGGGTGTCGTCGTCCAGGCGAGGAATTTGAAATTCTTTTCATAGACTCCCGTATCCACGGCGTCGAAGGTGAAATAGATCGCGGGCGAACGCTTGTCGGCATACTCGATTTCCGCCTCGGCGAGCGCCGTCTCGCTCGAAGGCGACCAATACACCGGTTTCAACCCCTTGAAAACGAGCCCTTTTTCGACCATGTCGGCGAAAATCTCGAGCTCCGAGGCTTCATAATGCTTGTCCAGGGTGAGATAGGGGTCCTCCCATTCGCCCAGGATGCCGATGCGCTTGAACTGGGCCCGCTGGTTGACGACCTGTCCGAGCGCATAGTCTTCGCATTTTTTCCGGAATTCGGCGACGGTCAAGGCCTTGCGGTCGACGCCCTCGTTCTTGGTGAGCGCGCTCTCGATGGGTAGCCCGTGCGTGTCCCAGCCCGGCACATAGCGGGTGTAGAAGCCGCGCATGCTCCTGTCACGGACGATGATGTCCTTCAAGGCCTTGTTCATGGCGGTGCCGATGTGGATGTCGCCGTTGGCATAGGGCGGGCCGTCGGGAAGCGTGAAGGTCTCGTTGCCCTCGTTCTTCGCGAGACGCTTATCGTAGATCTTGTTCTCTTCCCAGAATTTTTGTCGTTCCGGCTCCCGTTTGCCGAGGTTCCCCCGCATGGGGAAAGCCGTCTTCGGCATATGGAGCGTGTCTTTGTAGTCTTTCATTGCGGATTCCTCCTTTTATAAAAAAGAAAAAGCAACCACGGGAAGGACGGACTTCAACAATCCGCGGTGCCACCTTCATTCCGGTTGCCCAGCTCTCGGTATTGGTAACGCCTTCCGGCGGAGGGCCCTCGTCGAACCCCCATCTCCACGGTGATATTCCCGCATCCTTTGTCCAAGTTCGCAGCGACCACTTGGTCTCTTTCACAGAGGATTCCGGGAACGCGTCCGCTTCAAAGATGTTCACATATCTTTGTTTATGTCATTATAATGCGAAGTATCGGAAATTGCAAGCATCCATCAAAGGGAGGCGACGAACTCGGCGAAAGCATAAAGTCCGAAGCGATAGATCAAAAAGCCCACAATCGGGGTGAAATCGAAGGTCCCGACCACGAGAAACCCCCGGAAGAAACGCATGTAGGGGTCGGCGAGCCGGTGCAGATAATAATAGAAACGGCTCTCCCGGATGGTGGGGAACCAAGAAAGCAGGATATAGGCGATGAGGATGAAGAAATAGACCTCGAGCACCGTGAGTAATATCGAAAGAATTGTTGCGAACATGCAAACTACTCCTTGTATTTCTTGATGAAGGAACGGAGACTCTTGTCTTTCAGATCCTTTTTCGTCGCGAAGGCGAAGATCTTTTCGCGGATGACTTCGACATCGCCGTCAAGTGCATAGGCGACTCCGGAAAGGAAGATGATGAAGCGGTTGCTCTCGACGGTGTCGAAATCCTCGAAGTTCAGAATGAGGGGTTTCCGGTAGAGAAGCTTGTCGGCGAGTTCGAAAACATCGACATCCTCGTCGACTTTGATGAACTCGGTGCGTTCGTAGGCGCTTTGTTTATCCTTCTTCCTTCTCATCGAATGCCTCCCTCAAGAGGATGCGCCCGAGTCTGAGGATGGTGGCGCCTTCGGCGAGCGCGAGCTCGTAATCGCCGCTCATCCCCATCGAGAGTTCCCGGATCTCGGGGTGCTTCTTTCGCGCTTCGTCACGCAAACGACGCAACAAAGCGAACTGTTCGCGGATGCGGTCTTGGTCCTTCGTCAACTCCGCCATTCCCATGAGACCTTTCACGCGGATTTTCGTGAGAGAAGAGAGAAAATCCAAAAAGTCGGGGATTTCATCCGGGGCGATGCCGTGTTTTTGCTTTTCGGCGGAGATGTTCACCTGCACGAGACAATCGAGAGGCTCGTCGCGCCTTTTTTCGATCTCTTTGGCGAGGCGGGCGCGGTCGAGACTCTGCAGGCAGTCGATGCGGTTGATGATCTTTTTCACTTTCTTGGTCTGGAGCGTGCCGAGGAAATGGCGACGGAAGGAAAGGTCTTCGAGAAGCGGCGCTTTCTTCAGGAAATGCTCCACGCGGCTTTCGCCGAAATCGCGGATGCCTGCGGCATGGAATATGCGGATGCCCTCGACATCCAGATATTTCGAGGCCATGACAATACGGACGCCATCAAGGCGGAGGAATCTTTCTATGAGCGGCTTGTTCATGGGATTCACTTGAAGCGGGTTTTGAGCCAAGAGGGGATGTTCTCTTTCTTCGGTTCCTTCTCCTCTTCTTTCTTCGACGCCTCTTCGGCCTTGTTCTTCTTCTTTTTGTCAGCTTTTTTCGCGGGTTTTTTCGAAGACTTCCCTTGCGGCTTCGGCGAATACTCGGTCTCGACGTATTCGCTCTCGCCGAGCTGGTCGATCTCGATTTTCTTCTTCTCGTCGAAACCGGTGGCGATGACTGTGACGATGACCTCTTCCTCGAGGTCCTCGTTGATGGTCGCTCCGTGGATGATGTTGATTTCGGTGGAACTGGCGGCCTGGATGGCCTCGATCGCTTCGGTGACTTCCCATAGCGAGATGTCGGTACCGCTCGTGACGTTCACGATGGCATCCGTCGCACCGTCGATGTTCGCATCGAGAAGCGGCGAGTGGATCGCCTTCTTCGCGGCCTCGGTCGCCCGGCCTTCGCCGGAAGCGATACCGATGCCCATGAGGGCGGTACCCTTGTCTTTCATGACGGTCTTGACATCGGCGAAGTCGACGTTGATGAGGCCGGGCACCGTGATGATCTCGGCGATGCCCTGCACACCCTGACGGAGGACGTTGTCGGCTTCGCGGAACGCCTCGAGCATCGAGGTGTTGCGGTCGACCACATAGAGGAGGCGGTCGTTGGGGATGATGATGAGCGTGTCGACATAGGGTTTCAAGGCGTCGAGCCCTTCGAGGGCGGTCGCGACGCGGCGTCTTCCTTCGAACTTGAAAGGTTTGGTGACGATGCCGATGGTCAGACACCCGCATTCACGGGCGATCCTGGCGATGACCGGCGCGGCGCCCGTTCCGGTGCCCCCGCCCATGCCGGTGGTGAGGAACACCATGTCGGTGTCGTTGAGGAGGTCGCGCAGTTCGTCTTCACTTTCCAAAGCGGCCCGGCGGCCGATTTCGGGGTCGGCGCCGGCACCGAGTCCCCGTGTGAGACTCTTGCCGATCTGGAGGCGGATATCGGCATGCGAAAGACGGAGGACCTGGGCATCCGTGTTGATGCCGACGAATTCGACCCCTTTCACCTCGTTCTCGATCATGCGGTTGACGGCGTTGCCGCCGCCACCGCCGATGCCGATGACTTTGATTGAAGGTTTTTGGGTGAAATGGTCGTCTTTTTCGAACATATTATGACCTCCAATTGGGCTCCGGTTGACTTAAACCCATTATAACGCATATGCGGGGATAATGAAACACCAAAGCGGACAAAGTTCAACGCCCGCCGGTGCGGTAATCTTGCAAGAAAACGGTCTTGAAGGAGAGATAGCGATCGTCCGCGATCGCTTGTCGCGCCCGGGCGAGGAGGGTTTTCAAAAAATGGAGGTTGTGATAGCTCACAAGCCGCTGTCCGAAGGTCTCACGCGATTTCAGCAGATGGCGGATGTAGGCCCGGGTGTAGTTTTGGCATACGAAACAGTCGCATTCGTCCAAAGGGTCAAGGCTTTCGGCATGGACGGCGCTTTTTATGTTGATGCGGCCCCTTTTCGTGTAAGCGCCGCCGTGGCGGGCGAGACGGGTGGGGTGCACGCAATCGAACATGTCCATGCCCCGTTCGATGCTCTCGAGGAGATAGACGGGTGTGCCGACCCCCATGAGATAGCGAGGCTTCTCTTCGGGGAGGAGAGGCGCGAGGAAATCGAGCACCGCCAGCATCTCCTCTTGCGTCTCGCCGACGGAAAGCCCTCCCACGGCATAGCCCGGGAAGCCGATGGCTTGCAACCCTTCGAGGGAAGCGGCACGGAGGTCTCTGTGGCCTCCGCCCTGGATGATGCCGAAAAGGGCCTGGTCTTTTCGCTCGTGGGCGGCTTTGGAACGCTTTGCCCAGCGGAGGGTGCGTTCGACGCTTTCTTCCATATAGTCGCGGGATGCGTCAAAAGGCGGGCATTCGTCGAGACACATGATGATGTCGGCACCCAAAGCCTCCTGGATGGCGATGCTTTTTTCGGGGGAGAGAAAGAGTCTCTCACCGCTCTTGTGGTGGCGGAAATGGACGCCATCATCCGTGATTTTTCTCTGTCCGCTCAGACTGAAGACCTGATAGCCCCCGCTGTCGGTAAGCAAAGCGTGCGGCCAGTTCATGAAACGTCCGAGTCCGCCGTGAGCACGGATGATCCCTTCCCCGGGCTCCAACCAGAGATGGTAGGTGTTGCCGAGGATCAACCCTTCGCTCGTCTCATATGCCTCTTCCGGCGAAAGGGTCTTCACCGTGGCTTTCGTGCCGACGGGCATGAAGACGGGGGTGGGGATGTCGCCATGGGGGGTTTTGAGAATCCCCGTCCGGGCGTGACATTCCGCGGACGACTTCTTCTTTGTGAAAGCGAAGGCCATCTCAACCACGCCCGCTTTCGAAGTTGCGGAAGGCGTTCGTGATCATGAGCGTGATCCGGTTCAGCTGGTTGATCTTGGAAGCGCTCGTGTCGTAGTCGATGGGAACGATGTTGCTTTGGGGGTAGTGGCTCTTGAGCTTCTTGAGCATGCCCTTGCCGACGATGTGGTTGGGCAGACATCCGAAAGGCTGCGTGCAGACGATGTTCGGGGCGCCATGCTCGATGAGGTCGACCATCTCGGCGGCGAGGAGCCATCCCTCCCCGATGTGGGTTCCAACGTCGATGAACCCGTCGGAGAGGCTTCGGAGTTTCTTGTAGGAGATCGGCGCCTCGAAACCGCTCTTGCGGATCTTCTTGCGGATATTCTCCCGCCAGAATTCGATGTAGGCGACGAGGAACTTCAAAATCCAGCGCTCACGGCGGGGACCGCCGTAGCGTTTGATATCGAGCGCTCGCGAATCGAAACTGTAAAGGAAGAAATCGTAAAGCGGGGGAATCACCACTTCGACGCCTTCTTTCTCCAGTGTCTGCTCGAGGCGGTTGTTGCCGAGGGGGGAATATTTGACATAGATCTCCCCGACAATGCCCACTTTCGGCCGCGGGGTCTTTTCCACCCCGATACTCTTGAAACGTTCGATGATGGACATGCATAGTCTTATGCTCTTCCCCCAGGTGAGGGGGAAACGGTGTTGGAAATACGCTTCGACTTCCTTGTCGATTTCTGCTTTCAAGCGTTCAGTCGCGCCTTCTTCCTTCTCGTAGGGGCGAATCTGGTGGGTGAGGGTCATCATGGTGTCGCCGAAAAGGAGGGCGTCATGCAGCTTGTGAAAGAGACGGGGCGTGATCTCGAAACCGGGGTTCTTCTCAAAGCCGCTCGGATTCACGGAAATCACGGGGACGAATTCCAAACGCGCCTTCTTGAGCGCTTTCCTAAGAATTTGGATATAGTTGCTCGCCCTACAGCCGCCGCCCGTCTGGGCGATGACGAGGGCGACCTTGTGCACGTCATGTTCCGTCTTCTTGATCGCGTCGATGAACTGCCCGATGACGAGCATCGCCGGGACACAGATGTCGTTATGGGAATACTTCATCCCTTCATGGATGAGTTCATAGTCGTCGTTCGTCAGAAGTTCGGCCTTGTAACCTTCGCTCCGCATGGCATAGATGAGATAATCGAAATGGTAGGGGGCCATCTGCGGCGCGAGGATGGTGTATTCCTCTTTCATCTCTTCGGTGAAGAGGAGTCTGCCGTCTTCGTCGTACTCAAGCTTCGCCATGGCCTTCAGCCTCCTTTTTCATTGTCGAGAGGAGACTCCGGAGACGGATGTTCACGGCACCGAGGTTGGAAATCTCGTCGATCTTGATCTGGGTGTAGAACTTGCCGTTTTTCTCGAGGATGTCTTGGACCTCGTCGGTGGTGATGGCATCGAGGCCGCAACCGAAACTGACGAGTTGCACGAGGTTCACCCGTTCCATGTCCTTGATCGCTTTCGCGGCATCATAGAGACGCGTATGATAGGTCCACTGGTTCAAGACCCCCAGACGTTCCTCTTGGGCGAGATGGTTCACGGCGTCTTCGCTCACGAGTACGACGTTCAAGCTCCGGATGAGTTTCGGGATGCCGTGGTTGACCTCGGGGTCGACATGGTAGGGACGGCCGGCGAGGACGATGGTGTTGAGATTGTTCTCCCGGGCGTAGGCGAGTGCGCGTTCGCCTTCTTTCTGCACATCCTCCCGGAAGGCCCCATAAGCGGCCATGCCCTTGTCATAGGCCTTTTTCAGCGCGGTTTTCGTGACCCTGAGATGGGGGGCCAAAGCTGCGTGGGCGACATCGATGAACTTCTTTCTATCGTTCAACGTGAGATAGGGCTGCAAGAAACGAACGAGATCGAGGTGGTCCATGTTGGCGTTGATGACTTCGGGATAGTGGGCGACGACGGGACAGTTGAAGTGGTTGTCGGCATGGGGGGATTCGTTGAAGTTGAAGGGGATGTTCGGGTAGAAGATGAAATCGGGATTTTTTCGCTCCAAAGATTCCATGTGTCCGTGCACGAGTTTCGCGGGATAGCAGATGGTGTCGCTCGGGATGGAATCCTGTCCGTCCTCATAGAGTTTCTTCGTCGAACGGTCGCTGTAGACCACGCGCACATCCAAAGCATCGAAAAAGGGCTGCCAGAAGGGGATGTTCTCGTACATGTTCAAAACGAGTGGAATGCCGACGGTCTTTGCGTAGTCCTTGTCGGGATCGCTTTGATAAGAGAGGACCTTGTCGTATTTGTAGAGATAGAGGTTGGGCAGCTCGTCATAGCCCTTCTCGAGGCCCGCGCCCTTCTCGCAGCGGTTGCCGCTGATGTAGCGGGAACCGTCGCCGAAAATGTTCACGGTCAAGGCGCAGAGATTTTCGCACTTCCGGCACGTCGCACGACGTGTGTCATAGGAGAAATTTTTCAGCTCTTCCGTGTCCAAAAGCGTGCTGTGGTTGGCGGGATGGGCGGCCTTTCTCGCGAGGAGCGCGGCACCGAAAGCTCCCATGAGGCCGGCGATGGCGGGTCGCGTCACTTCGACACCGGTTTCCCTTTCGAAAGCGCGGAGCACGGCATCGTTCAAGAACGTGCCGCCCTGCACGAGGATACGGTCCCCGTACTCCTCTTTGACATCATGGGCGCGGATGACCTTGTAGAGGGCGTTCTTGATGACGCTCATGGCGAGGCCGGCGGAGATGTCTTCGGTTTTCGCGGCTTCTGACTGGGCCTGCTTGACGCTCGAATTCATGAACACGGTGCAACGGCTGCCGAGATCGACGGGTTCGCGGCTTTTCAGCGCGAGGCGGGCGAAATCCTTGATCTCATAACCCAAGGATTCCGAGAAAGTCTCCACGAAGGAGCCGCAGCCGCTCGAGCAGGCCTCGTTCAAAATGATCGTCGTGATGACGCCGTCGCGGATCTTGAAACATTTCATATCCTGTCCGCCGATGTCGACGACGAAATCGACCTCGGAATCGAAATATTTCGCGGCGTTGTAGTGGCAGATGGTCTCGACCTCGCTTCCGTCCAAGCGGAAGGCGTTCTTGATCAACTCTTCACCATAGCCCGTGCTGAAGGCCTTTTTGATGATGATGCCTTCATGGAGGGAATCATACATCCTCTGAAGGGCCCGGCGCGTCACGTCGACGGGGTTGCCGCGGTTGTGGGCGTAATATTCGTAGAGGATCTCCTCGTTCTCGCCGATGAGAAGCATCTTCGTCGTGGTACTGCCGGCGTCGATGCCGAGATAAGCGTTCCCCCGGTATCCGCCGGAATCGATACGCTCGAGTGAAGCCTTCTCATGGCGCTTCCGGAATTCCTCATAATCCGCTTCGGAGCTGAAAAGGGGCTCGACGGTCTTGCGGATGGCATCCTTGTGGCGTCGGCGATACGCCTTGATCCTCTCGATGACTTCCTCGATCCTGAACGGCGCTTCTTTCGCCTCGAGCGCGGCGCCGATGGCGACGAAGACCTCTCCGTTCTCGGGCGTGTAGACGCCCTCGAGGTTCAAGTATTCGATGAAGCGCTTGCGGAGTTCGCTCGAAAAGGTGAGCGGTCCACCCAAAAAGGCGACCTTGCCCCGGATTTTCTTGCCTTGGGAAAGACCGCCGATCGTCTGGTTGACGATGGCCTGATAGATCGAGGCGGCGATGTCCTCCTTCCGTGCACCCTGGTTCAAAAGCGGCTGGATGTCGCTTTTTGCGAAGACGCCGCAGCGGGAGGCGATGTCATGGAGTTTCTCGTAGTCCTTGGCAAGCTCGTTCACCCCGGCGGCATCGGTGTCGAGAAGGGAGGCCATCTGGTCGATGAAAGCGCCGGTCCCGCCGGCGCAGGTGCCGTTCATACGCTGTTCGATATTGGCACCGTCAAAAAAGATGATCTTCGCATCCTCGCCGCCGAGTTCGATGCAAACATCAATGCCTCCAACATGATGTCTGAGCGCCGTCGTGGCGCTGATGACTTCCTGTGTGAATTGAGCGCCGATATGCTTGGCGAGGGAGAGCCCCGCGCTTCCAGTGAAGTTGAAACGCATGGGGATGTCGCCGAACCGTTCCTCGAGTTTCTCGAACATCGCCTTGAGCGAGATGGAAATACTGCTCATGTGGCGGTCATAGGTCTTGTGGACGATCCGGTCCCTCTCGTCGAGCACGACGGCCTTGATGGTCGTGCTCCCGATATCGATGCCCACACGATATTCTTTCCTACGCATACGGGTCACCTGGTTTCCTTCTTCTTGCTCTCAATATTATATACGATATGGGGATAAATTGCCACAGGTACACCACCAAATTCCGAAAGCGCGCCGGCGTACGACTCGAAAATATAACATTGTCTAAATTTATATAAAAGGGGGTATTAAATTAATTTTATTAATTGCAATATTGATTTTTATAACTTATGTGTTGACATCCATGGTCAGATACCCTATACTGACAGTGTATTCTTGCAAATCCGCCGAGCCCACGACTCTGGAGGTGAGGACTTGGAAACCGTGAAAATCCTCGAAGACCTTTACGAGGGTCGCATCGACCTCGACAAAGCGAACGCGATCCTCGGAAAGGAAGATGAGCCTTCCGCACCGGAGGGAATCGACAAGAAAAATCTCAAGCGTGCCCACTTCGTAAAAATTTCGATCCGGCTCCCCAACGAACCACGGAGAATCAATTGGCTCGTGCGAATCCTTTTCGCTTTTCCCATCCCCGTCAGTATCGTGAACCTCTTCGTCCGCATCGTTGGAAGCAAGATGGAAAAACAACTCGAAGAGACCGGCTTGGACGCCAAGGACATCCGTGCCCTCGTCCGCTACGCCCGGGGCACCCGTGTCTTCATCGACTCGGAAGATGCCCGCCTCTCGGTCAAAATCGTATAAAGGAAGTGATTCCATGCAAAAGCACGTCATCGGCGAATGCCCCATCTGCAGCCACGACCTCTTCGTGACCAAACTCGAATGTTCGCACTGTCACAGCGAAATCAGCGGACAGTTCCAGCTTTCCAAGTTCAACTACCTCTCCAAGGAGAGACTCTATTTCATCGAACTCTTCATCAAGAACAAAGGCAACATCAAACAACTCGAAAAAGAACTCAAAGTCTCATATCCGACCGTCAAGAAGATGCTGAAGGAAGCCATCGAAGCACTGGGCTACAAGGTCGAGGAAGACGACACCGACGAACGCGACCGCGACGAGATCCTCGACAAACTCGCCAAAGGCGAAATCTCTAGCGAAGAAGCCCTGAAGCTTCTCAAGGAGTGATTCCCGTGAGCCAGGAGAAACTGAAAATCCTCGAAATGATCCAAAACAAGACGATCACCCCCAAGGAGGGGGCCGATCTCCTCGCCGCCCTCGAGGACAAGAAGGATGCCAAACCGCCCAAGAAACAGGCGTTCAAGATGTTCAAGATCCGCATCAACAGTTCCGACGGCGACAAAGTCAACGTGCAGATCCCCCTCGAATTCGCCAAAGTCGCCCTCAAATCGAAAAAGGGCATCCCGAAACTCGAGAAACTGCAAGAAAGCGACATGGACATCGACCTCGAGGCCATCCTCGAGATGATCGAGTCCGGTATGGACGGAAAACTCGTCGACATCCAATCGGATGACGGCGACACCGTCGAAATCTACATCGAGTAGATCTCTCCCCCAGTAGAAACAGCCACTTCCGTCGAAACCGGCGGGGACACCGCCGGTTTCTGTCTTTAAACTTATCGTGTGTGACACAGAAAAGAGGTGTGTCATGAAATCCCTTTTCAAGAACAAGAACTTCACCCTGCTTTTCAGCGGGAACCTCGTGAGCCAGATCGGCAACACCTTCTACAATTTCGCCATCAGCTGGTTCATCCTCTCTTTGACCGGAAGCGCCTTCCAGGCGGGGGCGTATCTCGCGTTCGGCGCCATCCTGCAAGCATTGAGCGTACCGCTCGCCGGCGTCTTCGTCGACAGGCTGCCGAAAGTGAAAATCCTCGTCGCGACGGACGCTTTGCGCGGCATCGCGGTCCTTTTGGCCGGCTTTTCCCTCTTTGTCCTGAACCAGGACGCCTTCATCCTTTTCACCCTTTACGGAGTCGCTTTCATCCTTGCCGTGAACCATGCGTTCTTCTCGCCCGCCGCCATGGCGCTCAGACCCGAGATCGTGAAGGACGAGGAACTCAACCAGTGCAACGCCCTCTTCAGCATCATCGGCAGCGTCCAAGCGCTCATCGGTGTCCTTCTGGGCGGAATCCTCTACACGTTCCTCGGCATCGAGCTCATTTTCATCCTTAACGGGGCGACGTTCCTCGCAAGCGCCTTGAGCGAGACGTTCATAAAGACACCGCACAAGAAAGTCCCCCTCGAGATTCCCGAAGCCCAAAAAGAAAGACCTTCCTATCTGGAGGACTTCAAGACGGGCCTCGCCTACATCCGGGCCAAACGCGGTCTCATGGAATTCATGGTGATCGTGCTCGTGTTGAATTTCACGTTCGTGCCCCTTTTCGCGAATGTGCTCCCCTATCTTTTCAACCTCGAACTCGGAAGGCGACCGCTCGATCTTTCTTTGGCGCAAATGTCCTTCTCGACAGGCGTTCTCGCGGGAAGTCTCATCGTCGGAGTGGTCGGCAAGCGTCTCATCGTCAGAAACGCCCTCCGCCAAGGCTTGACAGTGCAAGCCGTCTTCTATCTCGTCATCGCCGTCCTCATC
>Ga0207421_10001625_pt1 | contig 28576 bp, 30 predicted proteins | sample SodLakKL_010_SED_4_FD_187542 | JGI IMG/M metagenome (GOLD analysis project Ga0207421, IMG submission 187542) | Alkaline sediment microbial communities from Lake Tanatar, Kulunda Steppe, Russia - 8KL_010_SED (SPAdes) (version 2) | ecosystem: Environmental > Aquatic > Non-marine Saline and...
AAAAAGTTTCATCAAAAAAAGAAAACAATAGATGAAAAGGTGAAGAAAATGGACTGCAGTTTCTGCGGAGAAAAAGTACCCAAAGGAAAGGGAAAAATCTACATAAAATCTGATGGAAAGAGATTCCCATACTGTTCAAGCAAATGTGAAAAAAATCACAGAAAACTTGGAAGAAACCCAAAGAAAGTGAAATGGGTAAAAAACAAGTAAATAAACCAACAAGCTAAAAAATCCTCGGCCACCAAACTGAGGCTAATTATATTTAAGAAAAGGTAGATCAAATGATAAGATCACCAATAATATGTGTCCTAGGGCACGTAGACCATGGAAAAACAGCAATACTTGATTCAATAAGAGGATCAACAGTCTTAGAGGGAGAACCAGGAAAAATAACTCAACATGTAGGAGCAAGTTTTATACCAACGGAAACGATAAAGGAACAAAGCAAAGAAATAATAGACAAATATGGGTACGACTTAGAAATACCTGGATTACTATTCATAGACACACCTGGACACCAAGCATTCACATCCCTGAGAAAAAGAGGAGGAAAAACCGCGGACCTAGCAGTACTCGTAATAGACATAATGCAAGGAATACAACCACAAACAAAAGAAGCAATAGAGATACTGAAAAAACACAAATGCCCATTCATAATAGCACTCAACAAAATAGACATGATACAAGGATGGAGACCAAACAAAGGAGAATCATTCACAAAAACAATTAAAAAACAAAGCGAAAGAGTTAGAAAAAGACTGGAAGAAAAAACATACGACACGATAGGAGAAATAGCAAAACACGGAATAAACACAAACAGATTCGACAAAGTTGAAAATCCTGAAAAAACAATTATAATAATCCCAACATCAGCAGAGACAAAAGAAGGAATACCAGAACTATTAATGTTCCTAGCGGGACTATCACAGAGATACATGAAAAAACAATTAAATGCACAGGAAGAAACAACGGGAGAAGGAACAATACTGGAAGTTAAAAAAGTAAAAGGACTTGGAACAACGATAGACACAATAATATTCAAAGGAAAAATAAAGAAAGGAGACAAAATAGTCATAGGAACAAAAGAAGGTGCAAAAGAAACAAAAATAAGAGCCTTATTGAAACCAAAAGAACTCAAAGAAATGAGAGAAGCAAAAGGAAAAGACTTCAAAAGAGTAAAAGAAGTAACAGCAGCAGAAGGAATTAAAATAGCAGCCCCTGGGTTAGAAGAAGCAATAGCAGGATCACCAGTAATAGTGGCAAATGAAGATACTGAAGAAAAGAAAAAAGAAGTAGCAAAAGAAATAAAAGAAGCAACAATAGAAAACCAATCAGAAGGAGTAATAGTAAAAGCAGACACAATAGGCTCACTTGAAGGGATAGTAGACTTATTCAAAGATAAAGAAATCCCAATAAGAAGAGCAGAAATAGGTAAAGTAAGAAGAAGAGACGTAACCGAGGCAAAAACAATAAAAGAGAAAAACAGATACCTCGGAGGAATATTCGCATTCAACACAAAAGTTCTAGAGGAAGCTGAAAAAAAAGCGGATGAATTCAAAGTTCCAATATTCAAATCAGATATAATATATAAATTGGAAGAAGAATACGAAGAATGGAAAAAAGAGGAAGAACAAAGAGAAAAAGAGGAAAAACTTGAAAAATACACATACCCTGCAAAACTCAAAATACTTCCAGAACACACATTCAGAAAAAGCAAACCAGCAATAGTGGGAGTAAAATTACTACAGGGGAAATTAAAACCCGGATACCGATTAATGAATAAAAATGGAAAAGAAACGGGAGAAATCAAGAGCATACAAAAGGATCAAAAATCAGTGAAACTACTGGAACAGGGAGAAGAAGCAGCAATATCAATAAAAAATGTCACAGTAGGAAGACAAATAGAAGAAGGAGAAACATTATACACTGATGTACCAGTGGATGAAACTTACGAACTTGAAAGAAAAGGATTCAAAAACAAACAACTAATAAGAGAAATAAGAAGCATAAAAAGATGAATAAAGAGGTGTAAACATGCAAATAGTAGTATCAAATCCAGAAAAAGGAAAAACATACCAAAAAGAAATAGAAGACAAGAAATCAAGAGTACTGCACGGAAAGAGAATAGGAGAAGAAGTAGAAGGAAGTCTCCTCGGACTAAAAGGATACAAAGTAAAAATCACAGGAGGAAGCGACAAGCAAGGATTCCCAATGAAAAAAGGAATTAAAACAACTGAAAGAACAAAAATACTTCTAGAAAAAGGACCAGGATACAAACCAAAGGAAAGAGGAATAAGAAAAAGAAAAACAGTTAGAGGAGAAATAGTATCAGAAGAAACACAGCAATTAAACCTGAAAGTAGTTAGCAAAGGAAGAAAGAAACTAGCAACACTATTCGGTGAAGAACCTGAAGAAGAAGTAGAAGAAGAGACAAAAGAAGAAGTAGAAGAGGAAAAAAGTGAAGAAAAGGAAGAAGAGGAAACAGAAGAAACTGATGAAGACGAAGAAAAAGAAGAACAGGAAGAAACAGAAGAAGTAAACTACGAAGAACTAACAGAGAAAAACACCGATGAAATCAAAGAAGAAGCAAAGGACTTTACTGAAGAACAATACAAAAAACTCCTAGAAGCGGAAGAACAAAACAAAGATAGAAAAACAATGAAAGAATGGATAAACAAACAGATTGAAGATTAAAAAACCTAAAAAGGTAGTTAAAATGAATGAACCAAAACAAGCGGAAGTAAACATAGGGTTAGCAGGACATGTAGACCATGGAAAAACATCAATAGTTAAAGGTCTAAGTGGGAAATGGACCGACACCCATAGTGAAGAGCTCAAAAGAGGAATAACAATGAAGCTAGGGTACGCTGACACAACCCTATACAAATGCAAAGAAGAAAAAGGAAAATACACAACCAATCCAGAAGAATGTGAAGAAGCAGAAGTTCTCAGAAAAATATCATTCATAGACTGCCCCGGACACGAAACACTGATGACTGTTACACTATCAGGAGCAAACATAATGGATGGAGCAATACTAATAATAGCAGCAAACGAAGAATGCCCACAACCACAGACAAAAGAACATTTAGCAGCACTGGACATAACAAATACAAAAAACATAGTGATAGTGCAAACAAAAATAGACCTAGTTGACAAAAAACAAGCGAAAAAACACAAGGAACAGATAAAGAAAATGATAAAAGGAACGGTGGCAGAAAACGCACCTATAATACCGATAGCAGCACACCACCAAGTAAACTACGATAAACTAATAGAAGCAATAGAAAAAGAAATACCAACACCTAAAAGAGACCCAAATAAACCAGCAAGACTACACATAGCAAGATCATTTGATATAAACAAGCCAGGGACACCAATAAAAGACATAAAAGGAGGAGTAATAGGAGGATCAATAACACAAGGAGAATTTGAAATAGGTGATGAAATAGAGATAGTTCCTGGAATAAGAGAAGATGGAAAAACAAGAAAACTAGAAACGGAGATAACTTCACTATCAACAGAAAAAGATGAAATAAAAAAAGGAAAGCCAGGAGGACTAATAGGAATACAAACAAAGTTAGACCCATCACTTACAAAAGGAGATAACTTAATAGGATCAATAGTAACGGAAAAAGGATCAGCACCTTCAGTAAAAAAAGAAATAGAGATAAAAACAACATTACTAAAAGAAAATGTAGGAATAGAGAAGATAGAGCCTCTAAAAACCAATGAAGACTTAGTTATAACAGCTGGAACAGACACAGTGCTCGGAAAAGTGAAAAAAATATTCAAAGACACTGTAAAAATAGAACTACGAAAAGAAATACCAGTAGAAAAAGATAAGAGAATAGCAATCTCAAGAAAAATAAAAGCAAGATGGAGATTGATAGGCTACGGAGAGATAGTGGAAAAATGAAAAATGATCAAATAAAAATAGTACTGGACACAAATTTCTTACTAATACCGGAAACAAAAAAAATAGATATATTCAAAAAAATAAAAGAGAAAAAACCAAAATCAAAATTCATAATACTAAAATCAGTTGAAAAAGAACTTCAAAAAATGAAAACAAGAGAAAGTAAAATAGCATTACAAATAATAAAACAGAAAAAACTTCAAACTCACGAAGTGGAAACCAATAAAAAACACACCGATGATATAATAATAGAATACGCGGAAAAAGAAAATGCGGAAGTAGCGACAAACGACAAAGAACTTAAGAAAAGATGCATAAACAAAAAAATACCTATAATATACCTAAGAAGCGGGAAAAAAATAGAGACAAAAAAATAATTAAAGGTGATCAATATAACCGATGAAAAAAACCTATGGAAAAACGTTTCAAGGGGAAAAAACCCGCCAAAGCAAGTGAACGTAGTAGTAGAAATACCAAGAAGAAGTAGGAATAAAATAGAGTATCAAGAAAGAAAAGGATACTTTAAACTCGACAGAGTAATATTTTCACCATTCCACTATCCAGGAGATTATGGATTCATACCTCAAACCATATCAGAAGACGGAGATGCATTGGACACATTACTACTAACAGAAGAACCGACATTTCCAGGATGTGTAGTAGAAGCAAGACCAATAGGAGTACTAAGAATGGAAGATGAAAAAGGAATAGATGACAAAGTACTAGCGGCACCAATAAAAGACCCTAGAAAAGCAGATTACAGAGACATAGAATCCGTGAACAAACACAAAAGACAGGAAATAGCTCATTTCTTCAGTGACTACAAAGAACTAGAAGAATCAAAATGGGCAAAAGTAAAAAACTGGTTAGGAGCAGAAAAAGCGTATGAACAAATCAAAAGAGCAATGGACAAATACGATGAAGAAGAAAAATAAAAAGAGGGATAAAAATGTATCAGATGATCACAGCCAAAGATTCAGTTAGAATACCACCAAAATACTTTGACAGACCGTTAGAAGAATCAGCTAAAAAAGCGCTGCAGGACAAATACGAATCAAGAATAGATTCGGAGCATGGAGTAATAATCAGTGTAACGGAATGTAAAGAGATAAAAGATGGAAAAATAATTCAAGGAGACGGATCAGCACACTACAATGTAACCTTTGAAGCACTTACCTTCAATCCAAAACTACACGAAGTAGTAAGAGGAGAAGTAAACGAAATAGTTGACTTCGGAGCATTCGTAAGATTCGGACCAATAGATGCATTAGCACACGTATCACAAATAACAGATGACTACATGACATACAACCAAAAAACAGAATCACTAGCTGGAAGAGAAACAAACAGAAGTTTAAAGGAAAATGACGAAGTAAGAGCAAGAATAATAGCAGTATCATTAAAAAACAATGTGAACGAATCAAAAGTAAACCTAACGATGAAACAACCTGGACTCGGAAAGGAAGAATGGATAAAAGAAGAAAATAAAAAGAAAAAACAAGGAGATAAAAAATGAAAGATAAAGCATGTAAAAACTGTCACAGGATAGTTAAAGGCAACCAATGTCCAATATGCAAAGAATCAAAGCTAACACAAAGTTGGAAAGGATACACAATAATAAAAGACCCTGAGAAGTCGGAATTAGCGAAGGAGCTAAAAGTAGATACTCCTGGAAAATACGCATTAAGAATAAAGAAATAAGGTGATCAAAAATGAAGATAATTGAAGAAAACAAAAAAGAAAACCCATTACTACATAGAAAAGAAGTAACTCTAAAGATCAAGGACTACGAAGAAACACCATCAAGAGAAGAAGTTCTTGAAAAGATATCAGCGGAACTTGGATACGAAAAAGAAAACATAATCATAGAAAAAATAGATCAGGAATACGGAAAAAAAGAAGCAAAATGCAGAATAAAAGTATATGAATCAAATGAAGAAAAAGAAAAATACAGTAAAAAATACAAAGAAGAAAGAACACAGAAAGAGGAGGAAGAAGAATGAAAAGAGAAAAATATAAAGTAAAAAGTGGAAAAATAGAAAGGGAAAACAAAGCATGTCCAAAATGCGGAGAAGGAACCCTATTAGCTGAACACAAAGATAGATTACACTGTGGAAAATGCGGATACACAAAATGGAAAAGTAAAAAAACAAAAAAAGAGTAAAAAATGGAAGTTTCAATAGCAATATACCTAGTATTACTATTTATAACAATATACATTAAAAGAGGACCCCTACTAAAAAGACTAGGATTCAAAGACGATATAAAATTAGCTAGAGAATCTTTAATAGCATTAGCCTTCTTAGGGTTTCTACTTGTAACATCAATGGTGATTGGACTTATATTTCATCAGATAGGAATGGGACAAGATGTTCAAAGAACAACTGAAATACTGAGACAAATACCAATACACAACGTATTAATAATACTCTTAATAGGTTCATTTATAGAAGAAGTATTCTTCAGAGGACTCATACAAGAAAGAACAAATATATGGATAGCATCAACAATATTCGCAATCTTTCACATCACTTATGGAACAGTAACTCAAATAGTAGGAACATTCTTCCTTGGATTAATACTGGGGTACCAATACGAAAGAACGGGAGGAGTATACAGCCCTATAATTAGCCACACATTCTACAACTTAATAGTAATACTTCCAATATACATAATATAGAAGTGAGAAAAATGAAATGCCTCGGAATAGAATCAACAGCCCACACACTGGGAATAGGAATATCAACACCTGAAAGAGTTATTGCAAATGAAAAAAGCGTCTACAAACCTAAAGAAGAAGGAAAAGGAATAATTCCAAGAGAAGCAGCAGAACACCATAGAAAGACAAAAGAAAAAGTAATGGAAAGAGCACTGAAAAAAGCAAACATGGAAAAAGAAGAAATAGATTTAATAGCAGTTGCAAACGGACCAGGACTACCACCTTGTTTACTTGAAGGAGTTGAATTTGCTAAAAAACTATCTAAAGAACTAAATGTAAAGATAGTTCCAGTAAATCACTGCATAGGACATATAGAAATAGGAAAAAAAGATACAGGGGCAAAGGACCCATTAGTACAATATGTATCTGGAGGAAATACACAAATCTTATCCAGATCAGAAGGAAAATACAGAGTGTACGGAGAAACACTGGACATAGGAATAGGAAACGCATTTGACAAATTTGCCAGATCCCTAAACCTGAAAATGCCCGGAGGTCCAAAGATAATGAAACTCGCTGAAAAAGGTAAAAAATATGAGAAACTACCTTACACAGTGAAGGGTATGGATCTATCTTTCTCTGGTCTCGTTACCGAAGCCAGTAAAAACAAGGAAGAAATGAGTAAAGAAGATTTAGCATATTCATTTCAAGAGACAATTCTCTCAATGCTAGTGGAAGTAACTGAAAGAGCGATGGCACACACCAAGAAAAAGGAATTACTACTAACTGGAGGAGTAGCACTAAACACCAGACTAAGAGAAATGAATGAAAAAATGGCTGAAGAACACGACGCGAGTTTTCATGTTCCAAAAAATGAACACTGTGGAGATAACGGTGCAATGATAGCATACACAGGAATAAAATTCAAAGAAAAAGCAGGAAAAAAAATAGATATAAATCCAAAATGGAGAACAAATCAATATGAACTAAAAATAAAAAAACAATAATAACATACAGTACATATAATAAGGTAGATAAAATGGAAATCGATACGAAAGGATACAAAATACCTATAATACTAATGGTAACCTTAATAGCAATAATTGCTTTATATCCGTTCATATCAGATATATTTCAATCGGTAGGGACGGAACCAGAAGTAAATTATACTCTTGAACCGCTGGAAAAAACCGAAATAAATGAAAAGACCTGTTTAGTAACATTTACAGGAGAAATTCAAATAGATTATGAACCAGGACTAAGAGAAATGGAAGTACAGGCAAGAATAGAAGAAAAACCAAGAGGACTACATCCGGAAACATTTAAATTCACGAGAACAATAACGGATCCAGAAGAAGTAATTGAATTCGAAATGGAGTTAGAAGCTCCGAGAAACTGTGAAGATTTAATCAACCCAGAGATAGAAATTCTATCTATGAGAAGAAGACTACTCTAAGAGAAGATCAAGATGGAAACGATATACAAAGGAGCGGAAGCAACACTTTACAGAAATACTTATCTAGGTCAAAAGACAATAGAAAAAGAGCGAAAACCAAAAAAATATAGAATAGAAGAACTAGATAAGGAAATAAGGGAAAAAAGAACAATAAGCGAAGCCCGAATGATTAAAAAAGCAAGGAAGGCAGTTAAAACTCCTTATATATTTGGAATAGATCCTGAAAAATCAAAAATAATTATGGAGGAAATAGAAGGAGAAACACTCAAAAAAAGAATAGAGAAAGGAAAAGAAGACGAAGAAAAAACAGGTAAAGAAATAGGTGGACTCTTGAAAAAACTACATAGTCTAGACATAGTCCACAACGACTTAACAACCTCGAATATAATAAGAAAAGATAATGAATTATACTTCATAGATTTTGGATTATCAGAAAAAACCAGTAAAACAGAAGACAAAGCAATGGATCTATTAGTGTTTAAGAAAATGCTTAAAAGCACACACTGGAAACAATTCAAAGGAATATGGAGTAATCTAAAAGAAGAATACGGAAATAAAAAAGTTTTAAATAGGCTTAAAAAGATAGAAAAAAGAGCGAGATACACGGTTAAATAAAAACAAATAGTAATAAAAAAAGAAAACCAATAAAGAATAAGCCAAATTTATAAAGAAAGATAACCACAATAATTTAACGCATAAAGTAGAACAAAACAACACCAACAAACACAAAGAAATACACTCTGAAAACCAATAAACAAAGAAACACGGATAAAATTCTATCTAAACATCTTACAAAAATAGTAAATGAAATAATGATAACATGACAAGAATGCACACAAAAGATAAAGGAAAATCAGGATCAACCCATCCAGCATCCAAAGAATCACCAACTTGGGTTGAACTATCTGAAGACGAAATAAGAGAAAAAATAAAGGAAATGAGAGATGAAGGAAAATCTCCAAGCCACATAGGAAGAACTTTAAGAGATGAATATGGAGTACCTGACGTGAAAGCAGTAACCGGTGAAAAAATAACTAAAATACTTGAAAAACAAGAAAAAGGATTGGAATACCCTGAAGATCTGATGAACCTAATGAGAAAAGCAGTTAGGATTAGAAAACACTTGAAGAAAGGAAAAAAAGACAATAAGAATAAAAGAAGCTTAAGATTAACGGAGTCAAAGATACGTAAACTAGTTAGATATTACAAGAAAAAAGGAAAAATTGAAGAAGACTGGTACTATAAACCCGAGAAAGCTAAATTACTAGTAGAGGATTAGTGATAAAATGGCCAAGAAAAAGACAAAGAAAAAAGTGAACAAATGGAAAGATAAAAACTGGTACACAATAGAAGCACCAGAAACATTTGAAAGAAAAGAGATAGGAGACACACCTGCAACTGATAAAGAAGAACTAATAGGAAGAACAGTGGAAACATCACTAAGAGATTTAACCGGAAAGAGAAGTCACAATAATATAAGAGTGAAATTCAAAGTAAAAGAGGTCGAAGGTGGAAAAGGAAAAACAGAGATAGAGAGTTTCAACTTAACGAGAGGATACATAAGAAAAAATATAAGAAAAGGAAGAAGTGTCATAAACACAATACAAGACATAGAGATAAATGGAAACAAATTACATACAACAACATACGCATTCACAGTTGGAAAACTACATTCATCAAAAGAAAAGAAAATAAGAAAAGTAATAAACGAAGAACTGCAAAAACAAGGAAAGGAAAATGACTTTGAATCCCTTATCCAGAAGATGATATTTGGAAAAACCGCAACGGATCTTTTTAGAAAAGCTAAAAAAATAGCTCCAATCAATAGAATAGAAATAACCAAATGTGAAATAGAAAGAGGAAAATAATGGTTCTGAATCCCATCAAATTTGCCCTTCCCCTATTTATAGCTCTCTTTGGACTTGAAAACCGTTCATTAACCATGAAAGGCGCATTTTCAGCCATATTCTTATCTTATATTTTAATAATTAGACAAAACTTTAATTGGTTCTTAATATTATTCTTATTTTACTTGATAGGAACAGTAGTAACAAAAGTGAAGTCCAGGGAAAAGGAAAAATCTGAATTAATGCAGAAAACAAGAGGACCTTGGAATGTAATGGGAAATGCAGGAATAGGGCTTATTTTTGTCTTACTGGGTGGACCTGTAGGTTTTATAGGATTTGTTGGAACCACAGCTACCGCTACAGCAGACACAGTTTCTTCAGAGATAGGAGTACTATCTAAATCAAAACCTAGATTAATAACTAGTCTTAAAAAAGTTGAACCTGGAACTGATGGAGGAATAACATTATTTGGAACAATTTTAGGAGCAATAGGAGCTTTATTAATAGGTTTAGTATCAATAATTGAATTTAGTTGGATTATAATACCTATTGCGTTATTTTCAGGAATAATAGGTAACTTAGCAGATTCATTTGTAGGTGCAATACTGGAAGATAAAGAAACAATGGGTAATTCCACCACTAATTTCTTGGCAACTACCATTGGTGCAATATCCGCAATGTTTATTTATGTAGCGGTAATATAATCTAACTAGTAAATCACCACATAGTAAGTGAATGAAATGACAGGAATAGAAATACTGATAGAGGCCTTTCTTTACATATTACCAGCATACATCGCTAACTGTTCAGCCGTAATATTCGGTGGAGGAAAACCTTTAGACAATAATAAGAAGTATAAAGGTAAAAGAATACTTGGAGATGGAAAAACAATTAAAGGAACCGTTTTCGGAATAACTTGTGGTTTCTTAACAGGTTTAGTTATAACTCTAGCAACTAGAAACACATTATTTTTAGGTCTAGGATTATTAGTTTCAATAGGAGCTATCTCAGGAGACATAATTGCTAGTTTTTTTAAAAGAAGAATAGGAGTAAATAGAGGAGGACCAGTACCCCTTTTAGATCAACTTGACTTTGTTTTCGGAGCATTAATACTCGGTTCTATCTTAAAAATTCCTTCATTATGGGCTTTCTTAGCTATAATTATATTTACACCTTCCATTCATTTAACTACTAATTTAATTGCTTATTATATTGGTTTGAAGAAAGACCCATGGTAAAGTAAGATTTTATAGAAGTAAAATAGTCCTGGGCGGATTCGAACCGCCGTCTTAGGGTCCAAAGCCCTACATCCTTGACCGCTAGACTACAGGACTGTAAGAGGTAGTATTTATTAATCTTCTATTTATTAATTCTATTTTCCCTGCTTTATACTATTTGCTAACCATAATAGGAAGGTAGAAGTTTGAATCCATCTTCTGAGAGATTGAATGTAATGTCTTCCAATGGTGATCTTGTTGCCGTCATTTTATGTATGTGAAGAGTTCTCTTTCTATTTCCTCTTTTTTCTTTTCTACTCAGACTTATTACTCCGTCAAGCAAATATGGTTCTACTTCGAAAGGAGTTAATTCTGAATTATAAGGTTTTTCTGATATGAACAAGGCGCTACAATCTTCTTCTTTTAATGATTTAGATAATCTATGTACTAATTTACCGTAATTTGCTTTTGATGATGAGAAGTAACCGAATGGGCTTATACTATCAATAACAATTCTTTTTGCACCTATTGAACTTATTATTCTAGATAACTTTTTTTCTATTTCACGAGCAACTGTTTTTGAGTTGAATTTTTCATACTCAGACACTTCGTATCTACTTATAATCATTTTTCTTTCTTCTTGAAGTGAATGAATATCTAAATTGAATCTGGATGCATACCATGTTACATCCGTACCCTGTGCTTGTATAGTTAAATATATGCCTGGTTGATCGTATTTTTTGACTCCGTTATACAAGTATTGAAGTCCAAATATCGTTTTACCTGTCCCGGAATTACCTGTAACTAATATGGTCGATGGATGAGGAAACCCTCCTTCAAGTAAATCATCCAGTCCTGGAACTCCTGTTTTTATTCTTTTTACACCATCATTCAATTCTAATCCTTCATCTTTTTCCTTATTTTTTGGCAATTCAATCACTTTTAAAATTTTTACTTGTTTTGAATTAGGTACCTGTTTTTTATATTGCTTTCCCGATTTTTACAAGTCTCCTAAATAAATTGATCTAAAGCTTTTCATTATCTTTGAGACTTAGGAAGTGACCATCATAATAGTTCGTTTATTATAGCACCATAAGCTGGTCTTGATACTATTACTCCTATTAGACTTCCTAATATTGTTACTATTGCAAATCCTTGTAGGGCTCCTAACCCCATGAATAACAGAGGGAACATAGCGAATATTGTCGTCATTGCTGATCTAAATATAATTGAAAATGCTTTTTTAATTCTTCTTGCTAAACTTTCTTCTTTATCAGTTTCCTTTGATATCGCGTCCTCTGTCATAATTATCTGATGATCAACTCCTGAACCTACTACTGCTATTATTCCTGCTATTGCAGGTAAGTCAAGTTGCCATCCAATTAATGCTGCTGCTCCTAAAGTCATTAGAACTTCTGAAAAACTTGTTAGTAAAATTGGACCAATGATTTCTTTTTTCTTATACCTTAATGAAACTACCATTGATACCGCTAATAATGCTGCTATACCTGCGAGTATTGAATAATTTAAGAATCTTTCTCCTAATAAAGGAGAAATTCTATCTTCTCTCTCTATATTTACCCCTACTGGTAACCTTCCGGATCTTAGTAATATTGTGACTCTTTCTATTTCTTCAAAAGCTTCTTCTTCTGTTTCAGCTCCTCCAGTTATACTTGGGGTTGTTACCGGTTCTCCTCTGGTTATTCCTTCGGTCAAGTGAATTATAGATTCTATTCTTAGTGCATTTACTATCCAAAAACCTTCAAGAGGAATCGCGATTTCCTCAATTTCTTCAGCATTGTGTATTTCTTCTGGATTGAAAACATTTTCAGGTATTAGTACTTTTCTATCTTCCGTTTTCTCAAGAACTTCGTCATCTATCACATCAGTCACTAATAATTCTGCTCCTGAGTTTCTAACAATTTCCTCTATATCTATTTCCTCTGTCATGCCCGGAGCTGTTTGCTCGGTTTCTTCAAGAGATTGAGGAATTCTTCCCTCTTCTTCATAAATATCTCCATTAATTATTACTAATACATCTCCTGGCCTATCTATAAACATGTATAGGACTTCTTGGCATCTATCTGCTCCAGGAAGAGTAGTACATTCTCCTTCAACAGCATCTGCAAAATTCCTAGCAGCATCCATAGATACTCTAAATGGGACACTCCATTGGTAACCTGCTTCAGGGCTTCCTCTAGCACCGTAACCTCTTTGAGCATCAGTTATAACGTCATCAACATCTCTACCATGTAAAATCACTTCTCCATCATATAGAGTTTCAAAGCTTCCTTGTTGCCCTATTATAGATTTGAGCCTCTCTAAAGCCTCAGGATCTGTTTCAGCTACCTCTACTCTAATATATTCATCTCCATAGGGAGTTACAGAAACATCTCTTAAACCATAAGAATCAACTCTTTCCTCTATAACTTGGGTAATTGTGCTCATAGTGAGTTGATCAACTTCTTCATCTAAAGCTATGTCTATCATTGTTCCTCCCCTAAAGTCCATTCCTAAATCGATACCACGGACTAAGATGGGAGCTACACCTATCATTATTACTCCTATTATGAACACATATACTCTTTTTGTTCTCAATATCTTCTTCAATGTTTTTTTATCCATTTTTAATCGTTTTTATTTTCATTTTTCTCTTTTCTTAGCTGTTCTTATCATTATGGGTGCATTAATGAACCATGTAGTAAGTGAGTCTCCTATTATACCTAATATTAAAATTATTGATATGCTTGCAAGAATTTCTATTTGTACTAAGTTTGAAACTATTAATAATGCCGTTAAAGCAGATATTGTTGTTATCTCCATTGTCAAACCTGTTTTTAGAGCTCCTAAAGCTCTTTCTTCTGGAGTTCCATCCTTTCTGTTTAATACTTTCATAGTCAGCATTATGTCTGAGTCTATTGAATAACCTAAAATCATTAGAAGTGCTGCTATGGTTGCTAGAGTCAAAGGTATTTGAAGTAATCCCATTATGCCTAAACCAAATACAATATCGTAAACTGGAGATTGGAAAACTGCGAGAGAAACCAATAATTCTCTAAAGAAATAAAATACTAATATCGCTATGAATAATATTGCAACCAATATAGCATTTCTAGCTTGATCGAGGAATTGTGCTCCCATAGCTACCCCAATAGTATCTACTGAAAAATCTCCTTCCTCTGTACCTGTTCTTTCTGATAAATAAGAGATTAGTTCTCTCCTACTTGTTTCCCTAGCAACTGATAAGTATTCACGGGCTTCTTCTTCTTCACTTTCGAAATCAATGTCTTCTATAGGATCTATTATTTCTTTTGACATTTCTATTGTTTCTCTATAACTTCCCTCTTCAAATGCTTGTTCTATCTGAAGTATATCTTCATCTCCAACGTAACTTACCATTAGAGATCTTTCTATACCTTCAGTTTTTCTAATATCTAAATCTAATAAATTAAATCTTTCATTAATTTCAAATTCAAGTTCAGCCACATCTAAATCTTGTTCTAAAGGAGTAGTTATTCTCGTTCCTCCTCTGAAATCCATTCCATAAGTTATTCTGGTTGCGAAGAAAAGAAGAATTATCAACATTATTACTGGAATTATGAATAACTTCTTGTACCTGTCATTTTCATATATGTTCATAATAAGTCTCTCTTGGAATTATTTGTTTTTTTTCTTTTCGTATTGTTGTACTTTTTTGTTTAGTATCGGACTCTTTAATTAATTATTGGTTTTTTTCGTTAAGTTCCTTTGGATTATTTTTTAATATTCCACCTGTTTTTTGCAGCTTCTCCTTTTTTAAACTCCATTATTTCCTTTGCAGATAGATAGGATTCTCCTGATGCGAGTAATCTATCATCTTTATTTGTTATTAGTACAAGTTCACCTGGTTTAAGTTCAGGATCCGTTTCTTCCACGAATTTATTGAATATGGTTTCTCCTCTTTCAACAAATTCTTCAGCTTCTTTATTAATAATAATCCTGTGTTTTGGGTATTCTGTTCTTTTATGTAATTCTCTTGCTGCTTCGTGAAGAAGCATCATGTGATCTGAAGATCTTATAACTAAATATAGGTTTCCTTTTCTATTTATATTTCTTATCCTGCCTGTTTTAGGTGATTTGATAATTTCTACATCTTCCGGTATTATGTCCAAATCTAACCAGTATTCGCTAATTGACTTTAGTTTTTCCAGATCATTTATTTTCAAGCCTTTGATTTCCTCTAAAGTTTCTTCTCCTATATGTGAATAAGGATAGCATTCCAATAGATTTACTGGAACTTCTCCAAATTCATTTATGTTTATTCTTTTTCCTTCAATTTCTTTTGCTTTTTTAAATGCCCTTTGATAATCAGGTCGCTTTTTACTATATTTTGAGACCATGAATAAATGTTTTTTCGTTATCGGGTCTCTTTTTTGAATGGTCCTCATATCGTTTGTTAGCTCATCCATGAGTTTTTTCAATGCTGGATGTGCCCTTGATTTAGTTTCTAAAATTTCGTAAAGAGTTCCTTCTCTTATAGACTGCTTTATTTGTCTAATTTCTTCAAATGTAATGTGAAGATTGTGTTCAGCTAATTTAACCTGGTTTTCTGGTTTTTTAAGATCTTCAATTGTATTATCTGTACATATTGGACAACTACATGGCAAATAATCCATTTTATCTATTTTCTTTGTTCCTGTAGGAGTTAAATATCTGCCATCTTGCGCATATAATGAGTATGCTGCTGAATCAAATAAATCTGCTCCCATGGCTACCAGGAAAGGAAATAACATGGGGTGTCCCGCACCAAATAAGTGAATTGGTCTATTTTCAGGAATTTCTTCTTTTATAATTCTTAAAGGCTCCATCAGTTTATGGTATTGATATCTCTCCATTGTAGGTACTATTGAACCTAAAGCATGTATATCAAAATCAAGTTTTGATTGCTCTCTTACTGATTCTCTGAATATATCCGGATATTTCCATCCTTGAAGAGGTCCCACATATAATGTTTTTTTGTCTTTTATGTACTCTTCACTTTCTTTAGATCTTTCTATTGTTTTTTTAACCGCCTTATTGAGTTTTTCTTTATTTTCAGTATCTGTAGGAATATCAAGAATAACTCCTATGTCTGTATTTATTTTTTCCTGAAATTCAAGAACTTCTTTATTGCTTATTCCTATTTCACCATATCTCATTAATTGATATGCTCCTGAGTCAGTCATTATTGGTCCTGAAAAATCTAGAAAATTGTGTATCCCTTGAGTTATTACTTCGTGTAAGTGATTTTTCTTCAAAATATATGCATTCGTTATTAATGCTTGTGCTCCTATCTTCTTTATCTTTTTAGGATTCAAAGTCATTTTATTAGGATTCATAACAGGCATAACTGTAGGTGTTTCTATTTCACCATGTTTGGTTTGAAGTTTACCTATTCTTCCTGCTAGATCCTTTGATTTTATTTCAAAATTAGCCATATGTATTCTCCTCTTCTTTAAATCTTGTTTAAGACTTGTATTCATTCTATTTGATTTCAGTATCTTTAAAATTAAGGTTTGTATTTTTCTCTAAGCTTCTCTATTGCCCTTTGTCTTGGAGATTTAGATTTCTTAGTTTTTCTTGGCTTCTCAACTTTTGGTTCTTTTTTTTCTTCTTCAAATTCATCTGAAAATGTACCTATATCATTATCAGAATCTCCCGTTTTTATTGGAAGGAAATTAGCGAGAGCAATAACAAATAATAGAGATAGAGAAGCAAATAAAACTATTAAAGATACTAAACCTATTATTGACCCGAAATTAGTTTGTATTTTTTCCATTTTTGAAGTATCTTCCTGAAGAGAATCTATCCTATTTTGTATTCTATCAGCTTCTTCACTATGTCCTCCTGAATTATATCTTTGTATTGATTTTTCATATACTTCAACTGCTTTCGATGTTTCTCCTATCATTTCGTAAGACAGTGCTGATTTTTCATAACTCTTCGCTGCTATAAAATGATCTCCAGTTAAATGTTGGGGAGCTAATTCAAATTTCTCAGCCGCTTCCAAGTAAGCCTCGTAAGATTTTTGATCCTCTCCAATCCTATCGTAACATCTTGCCGCACTCAAGTAATTTTCTCCTGATTTAAAGTAATCTGGATAGGGAAATTCTGCTTCTATTTCAGCTCTTTCTATGTACTGGTCACAGATTGAATTTTCTCCAGTTGATGCCTGTGCTGATGTAATGGCAAAAATTACCATTAGCGAACCTATTAGTACGTAGAGTTTTTTCTTGTTCAGAAATTTCATGATTATCCTCTGTATTAATTTTCTATTTTATTTTATTTATTAATTTCCTATTTCTCGTGTTTATTTAATCCTTTTTAATTATTACTCTAGTTGGGAAAGGTATGCTGACTTTTTTATTTCTAAATTCTTCTATAATAGCTTCTCTTATTTGTGAATGTGATTTTATCCAGCTATTTTCAAATTGATTAACCCATACTCTTCCTTCCATATCTATTGAAGAGCCTCCAAAGTTCTTTATTAATACTTCTGGTTCTTTATCACTAACTTTACCTTCGATTGAGTTAAGAGCATTTTTAATTGCTTCCATTGCTTTCTCTATATCTGAATCGTAGCTTATCCCAACTTCTACCTTTACTCTTCTAGACTCATTAGCAGTATAGTTAATTACTGGGTTACTAGTAAATTTTTTATTTGGAACAGTTATCACTTCGTTATCAAAAGTCTCTACAACTGTTATTCTCAATCCCATTTCCTTTACTCTTCCCATAGTCCCATTGATTTTAATAATATCTCCAATTTGAAATGGCCTATCTAAAGCTATAAATATGCCTGAAATGGTATTAGAAACAGTTTCTTGTGCTCCGAAACCGATAACTATACCTATCACTCCTGCTCCTGCTAAAGACGCTACTAAAACATTTTTTAATCCTATTATAGATAAAATTACTAGAAAACCTATTAAACAAACTATTACTACAAGTAATCTCATCAAAACGGAACCTTCAGAAATATGAACTTCTTCCATTCTACTATCCATTTTTAGAACAAATGGCTTCAAAACAGCGATAACTACTTTAACACCATATATGACTAATATAATTCTAAAAATAGGATTAAGATGAATCAATTCGAAACCTAATACATAAAGAGAAGAATAAATAAGCGCTAGGTAAATAGTCAAAGTTATTATCTTCGAATACTGCTTTTGAGTTTCCTTAGAAAACTTGAAAGGTAAAAACTTTTTGAAGAAACCACTGAGAGCATAAGGTATCTTTGGAAGTGTCTTTACAGCAATTATTCCTATCAAAGCAATCACTAAAAGAGAAAAAACTGTTGGAAAGCTGAGTACTTCTTCAAAAGATCTTGCTGTAAACCCTCTTAATAAGAATTCTTTAATTGCCATACCTACTTTATTGCCACACAAATATTAAATAGTTATCCGAGTAAAAGATATCAATAGTTAAAAGAAATTATCAATTTGAAAAGATAAAATCGATGACTAAAATGAATGAATGGAATTGTAAGGATCACCATTACTGGAAAACAATTTCAAAAAGGTGGTTAAATGAAAGAAGAGATAAAGGAAAAAATAGAAGAAGTCACGCAGGAAATAGAGGAAGTTTCAAACGACAGGGACGTACCGAGAAATATAAGAGAGAGATTGAAGGAATCGAAGGAAATGATAAACAAAAAAGAATCTCAAAATCTGAATTTAACGAGAGCTATTTACTTTATGAGCGAAGCTTCAGAAGATATAAACATCCCCTTTCACACGAGAACGGATATAATGAACATAACTTCAAAACTAGAGAAGATAAACGAAGAGATAAAATAACTAATAAAGAAATAGCCCGTGGTAGCATAGGGGTAATGCGGTCGCCTGTAGTACGTTAACCAAAGGATTTCCTTTGGCGCGGCCGTCGGAAAGTGACAGACCGCAGGTTCGAATCCTGCCCACGGGATTTTTTTTGAATAATGATTAAGAGGATTAAAATGAAGATAGAAGAAAAAAAAGAACTCATAAAAAGAGGAACCGAAGAGATAGTGACTGAAGAAGAACTTGAAGAAATTCTCAGTAAAAAGGAAAACCCAACAGTATACTGTGGATACGAAGTAAGTGGACCAGTTCATCTAGGAACAATGACTACTTTAGTAAAGCTCAGAGACTATCAAAAAGCAGGATTAAATATAAAAATGCTTTTGGCAGATATACACACACACCTGAACCTTAAAGGAGATAAAGAATGGATAGAAGAAATGGCTAGATACTGGGAGGAAACATTCAAAGCATTTGGATTAACTGAAGTTGATTATATACTTGGCTCCAGCTACCAGACAAAGGACAAATACGTAAAAGAATTACTTGAATTAGCTACTAAAGTAACTATAAATAGAGGAGAAAGAAGCATGAGACAAGTATCCAGAGGAGGAGACACCAAAGAAATATCACAATTAATATACCCATTGATGCAAGCTTTAGACATACCTCACTTAGAAGCAGATTTAGCTCATGGAGGAATAGATCAAAGAAAAGTCCATATGCTTGCAAGAGACCACTTACCAGATATAGGATACAAATCACCTACCTCAATACACAACCCAATGTTGATCTCGCTTCAAGGGCCAGAAACTAAAATGAGTTCCAGTAAACCAAAAACAACATTTCCGTTACACGCCGAACCTGAAACAATTAGAGAAAGAATAAAAAAAGCCTACTGCCCACAGGGAGAAACTAAAGGGAATCCCATAATAGAGATTATTAAAATAGCAGTAATGCCAATGCAAAAAGAACTGAAAGTGAATAGACCTGAAAAATACGGTGGAGATATAGTTTACAAAAAACTAGAAGATATCGAGAATGATTTTAAAGAAGGAAAACTTCATCCTGCAGATTTAAAGAAATCAACAAGAGAAGCTATTATAGAGATGCTAGAACCTATAAGAGAGCATTTTGAAAAGAATCCAGAATTCTTAAAACCTCTTGAAAAACTAGAAGAATAAAAAATCTAATCATCGAAAAGCCTAAAGAAAATATCATAAGCGCTATTCTTCAAAAACTTGGCCTTCAAACCTCATTATTTTTACATTTGAATCTTTCCAAGAATCACCTGGAAGACCAGCCTTCATACATGAATGATTTAGAAAATCACTAATATCCCAACCGTGTTCCTTCGGAACCTGTGGCAAAAGAAGACCTTGATAACCTCTACCAATTATCATTAGACCATGTTTACCTATTTCTATTTTTTCCTCAGCTTCTTCAATACTATTGATATCTATCTCTTCAGGCTCAGTTAAAACAGTTACCTCTATCCTTATGTCGCCTAATTCACTTTCTGAAACCGGTGAAAATCTAGGATCCTTCGTTGCAGAAACCGAACAATCTATGAGAACATCGATTAAGTTTTTATCAGGATAAGGTCTTCCTATACATCCTCTTAACTTACCTTGGCTTGTTTTAAGAGTTACGAAAGCACCTCTCTTTTTTTTAGTGTATTTCTGGATTTTTTCATCGATTTCATATTTATCTAGAACTTCATTTTTCCTCAAATACTTTTCAATATTTTTTCTAACCATCTCAATGAGTTTAGATCCCTCTTCCTCTAGAACCATTCTCTCACCTTCTTCTCTTTATTTTTTACCCACATAAAAATTTAATCTAGATCATTCAATTAAAGTAGATAATGATTATTTATATCTCTTGATGAAAAAGTGGAAAAATGGAACATAGAACATTATTTTATTCCACCAAAACAAAAATTAAAATGCGGAAACGAAACAATTGAGAAGAAATAAAAAACAAGTAAAATTCCTTTCTAACCCCAAAACTTCCGCAAAAACCTCTAAACCAATAAAGAAGAACAAGAGGAACAAAAAATGGAAAAAGTGCGCGAAGCGGTAAAAAAAATCAGAGAAAAAGGATATTTAGTTTCACCTAAAACAATAGATATGCTAAAAGAAGAAGAAAATCCTTTGGAGATAGTTAAAAACATAGAAGAAAAGGAAGAATCATCTTCAAAAGCCATTATAGAGCCGGAAGATATAGAAGAACAAATTAAAAAAAATAAAGAAGAAACTGATGAAAAACCAAAAACAAAGATTAAAGGAAAACTAAAACAAATTCCTTCAAAAGAACATGAAAAGGAAATAGAGATAATAAATAAAGATATATCGAAGGAATCCAGATCAAAGGGAGAAGTAGAGGATTTTGTAGAGAACTTCAAAAGTCGCTACAACAAAATATATAAAATTCTAAGAAGCAGAGGGGAAAACTCAGCTGTTAAAATAGAAAATGCGAAAAAGAAAAATGAAAAAATAAAGGTAATAGGTTTAATCACGGAAATGAAGAGCACAAAAAATGGCCATGTATTCATGAAAGTAGAGGACCCAACAGGGCTAATGAAAGCACTAGTTCCGAAGAACAAAAAATCAATAATAGAAAAAACCGATGAATTAGTAAATGACGAAGTGATAGCGCTAGAAGGACATATGGGAAATAACAACCTATTCATTATAAACAATATACATTGTCCAGATCTACCAGTAAGAGAGCTAAAAACTACGGAAGAAGACATAGCAATAGCTACAACTTCAGATATACATATAGGGAGCAATTATTTTCTAAAAGAAAACTTTGAAAATTTCTTAAAATGGTTAAAGGGAGAGAAAGGAAATAAAAGACAAAGAGAACTCGCTGGAAAAATCAAATACTTGACAATAGCAGGAGATATAGTCGATGGAGTAGGTATATATCCTGAACAAGAAAAAGAACTGGAATTAACAGACATATACCTGCAATACAAACAATTTAAAGAATACATGGAAGAAATACCAGATCATATAGAAATTATAATAGGACCAGGAAACCACGACGCAGTTAATAAAGCGGACCCACAGCCAAAAATACCTCCTGAACTAATAGAAAACATTGAAGAACTCCCAAATGTAACAATGATAGGAAGCCCAGCACTTCTAAAGATCCATGGATTGAAATTACTGGTATATCACGGAACCTCATTCGATGACATAATACCTCAAATAAAGTCCGCTAGTTACGAAAATGTAAAAGGAGTTCTTAGAAAAACCCTTAAATCAAGGCACCTACATCCTATTTACGGAGAAAAACCCATAACCCCTGAAAGAGAAGATCATCTCGTAATAGAAAAAGCACCGGACATATACCACTCCGGACACGTACATAAAAACGGTTACGATAAGTACAGAGGGACAATCTGTGTAAATTCAGGCACATGGCAAGAAAAAACACCTTTCCAAAGAAGGATAGGTCATAAGCCAACACCAGGAAGACTACCCATAATAGAGACAAAAAAAGGAAAAATAAATGTTCTGAGATTTGACCAGGGATTAAATGAAGAAGGAGTAAAAGAAAAAAAATAAGTGAAAAAATGGATAGATACTACGAAAAAATACAGAAAGAAACCGACAAAGCATATGAAGTAGCTAAAAAAGCTAGAAAAAAAAGAATAGATCCAAAGGAAGAAATAGAGATTCCTCAAGCAAAGGATATGGCTGCAAGAGTAGAAGGAATAGTCGGACCTGAAGGAATAGCTGAAGAAATAAGAGAACTTCAAAAAGAAGGTAAATCAAGAGAAGAAATAGAATTTCAAGTGATAGAAGATATAATAAACGGAAAATACGGAGAATATGAATCAAAAGCAAAAAAAATAGGACAAGCAGTTAGAACTGCATTGACAATTGAAACGGAAGGAATTACAATAGCGGGAACTGAAGGAATAAGTAAATTTAAGATAAAGAAGAATCCTGATGGAACAAATTATCTTTCAGTGTATTATGCAGGACCAATAAGAGCAGCAGGGGGAACATCAGCAGCTAAATCAGTTATTTTCAGCGATTTCGCTAGAAAAAAACTAGATATAAATGAGTACAAAGCAACGGATAAACAAATTGAAAGATACGCGGAAGAAGTAGAATCATATCATGAGAATGCATCAAGATTACAGTACCATCCAAGCGAAGATGAAGTCAAAAAAATAGCTAAAAACTGCCCAGTATGCATAGATGGAGGCCCAACCGAAAACATAGAGGTAAAAGCAAACAAAAATGTCGAAGGAATAGAAACAAATCAACTAAGAGGAGGAATGTGCCTAGTACTAGCAGAAGGGATAGCACAGAAGAAAAAGAAAGTTTTAAAAACAACTCAAAAACACGATTTAGAATGGGAATGGATAGAAGGAATAATAGAAGTAAAGAAAAAAGATAAAGAAAGCAGTAAAGAAGATAAACAAAAAGAACTAAAACCCATAACAAAATTTATGGCAAATGTAGTTGGAGGAAGGCCAGTATTCAGCTACCCGATGAAAGAAGGTGGATTCAGACTTAGATACGGTAAAAGCAGAAATAATGGAATAGCAGCACAAAGTATACATCCTGCAACGATGATAATTCTAGATGAATTCACAGCAATAGGAACACAAATAAAAGTAGAGAGACCTGGAAAAGCAGCATCAGTAACACCCTGTGATTCCATAGAACCACCAATAGTAAAATTAAACAATGGAGATGTAATAAAAGTAAAATCTATAAAAGAAGCAAATGAAATAAAGCACAAAATAAAAGAAATTCTTTTCCTGGGAGACATACTATCAACATTCGGAAATTTCTTGGAAAATAACCACGTATTAGTCCCTTCAGGAATATGTGAAGACTGGTGGAAAAAGATACTTGAAGAAAAAACAGGAGAAGACGTAGATTTCAGTAAAGAGATAGATGACCCTTACAACGTAAGTGCAGAGAGAGCACTTGAAATATCAAAGAAACACAACATACCCTTACATCCAAGATACACATATCACTACAAAGATTTAAAACAAAGAGAAATGATGGAACTGTGGAAATGGTTAGAAGAGCATGGGAACTACAGCGAATACAAAACATTCAAAGGAGAAAAAACACTTTACTTAACTGTAGAAAACACGGATAAAAAAAGACTGCTGGAGAAAATATGTGTACCTCATAAAAAAGAAGGAGGAACCATAAAAATAAAACACGGAGAAATATTAACTGAAACACTTGGATTAAACAAAGGAAAAGACATAAAGAAACTAACAAGAGAATCAGAAAACACTATAGAACTAGTAAATAAATTAAGTGGTTTCCCAGTCTACAAAAAAGCTCCAATATATGTTGGAACTAGAATGGGAAGACCTGAAAAATCCAAACCTAGAAAAATGTCTCCCGCACCACATGGATTAATACCAGTAGGAGAGGCTGGAGGAAATCAAAGGCTAATAAATAAAGCAGCAAAACAGAAAACGACCAAGATAGAGAAAGCAATACTATATTGTACAGATTGTAATGAAGAATTAATGAATTATAAATGCCCAGAGTGTGGAAAAATAGCTAAATTAATAAGAAAATGTAGGAAATGTGGAAAGAAACAAGAAGAAGAGGGAAAATGTGGAAAATGTGGAGGTAGAACAACCACTTACCATAAAAAAACAATTAACATCAGAGATGAATTTGAAAGAGCAAAAAGAAAAATAAAAAAAGAAAAAAATGTAAAGAAAAACAGAACCATAAAAGCAACATCCACAGCAAAAAGAACAATTCCAAAGAAAATAAAAGGAGTTAAAGGAACAAGCAACAAACACTCTTTATTCGAACCAATGGAAAAAGCAATATTAAGAGCAAAGCATGGTGTATCAGTATTCATGGATGGAACAATAAGATATGACACAATAAACATACCTCTAACTCATTTTAGGCCAGAAGAAATAGGAGCAAGTGTAGAAAAACTGAAAAAACTAGGATATAAAAGAGACCACAAAGGAAAAAAACTAAAAAGAAAAGACCAGACACTTGAATTGAAACCAAATGATATATTACTGCCTCAAAACTCAACAAGGTACCTAATGAACGTAGCTAACTTCGTAGATGAAACACTGGAAAAATACTACGACCTAAAACCCTATTATAAAGTTGAGAAAAAAGAGGATCTCATAGGAAAATTAGCAATAGGGCTAGCACCGCATACATCAGCAGGAGTGATCGCTAGAATAATAGGTTTCAGCCGTGCAAGATCAGGTTATGCTCACCCCTACTTCCACTGTGCAAAAAGAAGAAACTGTGATGGGGACGAAGACGCAATAATGCTTCTGATGGATGCATTATTAAACTTCTCAAGAGAATATCTTCCGGACAGACCAGGAGGATCAGAAGACGCACCATTAGTACTATCGACTAGGATTAACCCTGCTGAAATAGATGATGAAGTTCACGCTATGGAAACAGTTAACGAATATCCTTTAGACTTTTATGAATCAACTCAAGAAATGGAAGATCCTAGAAATATAGATATTCCAAGAGTTGAAGATAAACTAGATACTAATCAAGAATTTTCAGGACAAGGATTCACTCATGACACAGCTCAATTCGATGAAGGACCAACAAGATCAAGGTACACCACTCTGAAAACAATGGAAGAAAAAGTAAATAACCAAATGGAACTGGGAAGAAAAACAAGAGCCGTTGATGAAAAAGACATGGCAACCAAATTAATAAACCTACATTTCATGAAAGACATATACGGTAACCTAAGAGCATTTGGACAGCAAACATTCAGATGTGTGGATTGTAACAAAAAATTCAGAAGAGTTCCACTGATAGGTAAATGCACCGAATGTGGAGGAAAAATACTCTTAACAGTTCACGAAAAAGGAATAGAAAAATACTTGAAAATATCGGAAGAAATAGCTAACAAATACGAATTATCGGATTATCTAAAACAAAGACTAAGTTTAGTGCAACAAGACCTTGAACAAATATTTGAAACTAAAAAATCAAAACAACAATCATTAGCAGATTTCTAATGGAAAAACTATAAAACATATTCTAAAAGATAAAATATCACTATTAAAAGAATTAACAACATTATTGTATATCTACCAGCCTTAGTTCTAAATAACCAACTGATAACTCCGGAACCACTACTCTCGCCGCTACTGGCAGTAGATTTTACTCCTCCTGCAGCAGTTCTAGCAGCTTTTAATCCAACTTCACTCCATCCTCTTGGAGATTTAAGTTTGGAGAAAGTATCTTTAGATATTTCAACCCATCCTTTTTCTCTCTCAGGAACCTCTTCAACATTCATTGGTTGACCCACTACACCATCAATCTGTAATTTATGTACTCCTTCTCCAGGTATATTGACAAATATAGTCCATATTGGCCAGTAGACCAATCTAAAAGCTGAAGTAGCAACATCTTCTTTAGAAACATTATACTGTGCTGCTAATTTTATTTCACAAGTTCTATTTAATTCTTCTTCAGAAACTGCTGGAGTATTAACATTATAATTATCGTAATCTACTTCTATTTCTTTCTTAAACTTAACGGGCTGACTATCCATTATCCTAGTGATCATAGGTTCTATATCAGCTTCAACTGCATTTAAAGATGTCTTACCTGAGAAACCCTGTGAAACTTTTTCTCCTCTCAATTCCTGTTCAACCAATACATCGTAATTAAATACATAGAAGGGAATGAAATCCAACTCAACGCTGGAAGAATCAAAATCTTTCCAGTGCTTTTCCTCAAGCACACTTTCAAGTATCTCCATCACGTCACTGAACTGAATTGATAAGGATGCTGTTGGGCTATCTAGTTTCACCATTATGTTTACCTTCCTCAAATGTTCTATTGGATATTGAAAAACTCTCCTAAAGAGAGCTTCATTTTATTTTTTCTTCGAAAGTACCAATTACTTTGAACACTTCTTCATGCTTTTAGATAGATACTGAAGTTTTCTAGAGAGGTTAAAACCTCTCTTTCTCCAGTTTAAATTATCTCTCTATTTTAGTGCCTGAAGGAGTTGCTAGTACTTGTTCTTTGGATAATCTAGCTATATCTCCATTTATATCGCTAACAGTGCTTTTCAGTTGAGATATTGACTGTCTTAATTTTACCTTATTTTTCTTGTACATCTGCTCGATGTTTAGTAGCACTAAATTTCCTTCTCTAAGATCTTCTTCTATCTTTTCAACATCTGAAATGTTCTTTAAGGTAGCTACTTTTACCCATGTGTCTGCTTCTTCCTGCATTAAGTCTCCATCTTCTAGTCCTAACTGATTGAGGATTTCCTCAACATCTTCTCCATCTTCACTTTTAACTCTCAATTTGTCCATGAAACCAGCCATGTTATGTTACCTCCTATTGTTATTATATTACCTTTAATTTTATATTTTAGCATGTTCATAATTCAAGATGCTAATCATTACTATGTATTATAGTATTCTACATATTTTAAAGTAAAGGTTTCGTGTAGAAAAAAGAGAAAAAACAAGGAGAAAGAATAAAATGAATGATATCTTTGAGAAGGAACTTAACAAGGAAACAGTTTTCAAGGACAGAGATGTTTTGTCCGCACATTATATACCTGATACTTTACCTCATAGAGAAGAAGAAATAGAAAGGATAATGAAAACATTAGCACCTTCTTTATCCAATAAAAGATCTGAAAACTTATTTCTATATGGAAAAACAGGTACAGGGAAAACAAGTGTAGCAAAACACGTTATAGATAAATTAGTTCAAGTTAAAGACAAGTATGAAGTAAAAGTAGATCCAGTATACATAAACTGCAGAATACAAGACACTAAATACCAAGTTATCTTGAAAATGGTTGAATATTGTTATCCTGAGAAAGAATTCATAGGTTACGCTTTCGCTCATCTCTACGATAGAGTATTGAAATACATAGAGGAAGAGGAAACCAACTTCATAGTAATGTTGGATGAAGTTGATAAAAACAAATCATTGGATGATCTTATCTATACTCTTACCAGAACTAATGATGAATTAAACAAAGGACAATTGATCATAGTGGGAATAACTAATGAAATTAACTTCAAGGATAAGCTAGATCCGAGAAGCAGATCAACACTATGTGAAGAAGAAGTTGTTTTCTCACCCTATGATGCAGAACAGATAAAAGAAATACTTGAACAGAGGATTGAAAAAGGTTTTAAAGAAGATAGTATAGATAGGTCCGCAATTAACTTAGTAGCAGCAACCGCTGCTCAGGAATCTGGAGATGCGAGAAGAGCATTAATGCTAATGCAAAAATCAGGAGATATAGCGGATAACGAAGGAAAGAAAAAAGTAACGGACGGACATGTAAAGAAAGCCAGAGACAAAGTAGAGGAAGAAATAGTTTACGAAACAATTGAAACTCTTCCAGAACATCAAAAAATATTATTATACGCTATAGCACAATTAACTAAAAAAGGAGGACACTACAAGAAGTTAAATGGAGTAGATGATGATAAGACACTTATGTCAGGAGAAGTTTACAGCAGATACGAATCACTATGTGAAAAAAGAGGTAAAGATCCGAAAACAGCACGGTGGTGCAGAGAATACATAGATGATCTAGATATGCTTGGTTTAGTAACAACTAATCTTTCAGGAAAAGGAGTAAGAGGAAATACAACCCTTATAAAACTAGCTTA
>Ga0207421_10001626_pt1 | contig 28560 bp, 25 predicted proteins | sample SodLakKL_010_SED_4_FD_187542 | JGI IMG/M metagenome (GOLD analysis project Ga0207421, IMG submission 187542) | Alkaline sediment microbial communities from Lake Tanatar, Kulunda Steppe, Russia - 8KL_010_SED (SPAdes) (version 2) | ecosystem: Environmental > Aquatic > Non-marine Saline and...
GTTATCTACAGCCTCTACAGCTTTTTTAGCTGCATTAAAATTCCCTGTATGTCCAACCATATCCATATTTGCATAGTTTAATATTATGAAATCATATTTTTTAGAAACTATGCTTGATATAAGCTCATCAGTAACCTCATATGCACTCATTTCGGGTTTAAAATCGTAGGTAGCAACTTTTGGCGACGGTATCAATATGCGATCTTCGCCCTCGTACTTTATTTCATTTCCCCCATTAATAAAGAAAGTAACATGTGCATATTTTTCAGTCTCTGATATACGGAGCTGCTTCAACCCATTGTTGCTAATAGTTTCGCCAATACCATTTACTATATTCTCTACACAAAAAGCAACATTAGCTTCAAGTTCTTTATCGTATTCTGTCATACAAACAAAATGTGTACATGGCCAATAATCACGTACAAATCCTTTAAAGTCATGTTTTAAAAAAGAATATGTGAGCTGTCGAGCCCTATCAGGCCTAAAATTAAAAAATATTATTGAATCTTCATCTTTGACAGTTCCGATTGGTTCACTTGAATCATCAATTATGACAACTGGTTTTATAAACTCATCAGTAATACCATTTTCATAACAATTCCTGATAAAACTTAAGTAGTTATTGGAAAAATGACTTCCATTTCCTTTGGTAAGTGCATCATAAGCTAACTTTGTTCGTTCCCATCTACGGTCTCTATCCATTGCATAATATCTTCCAGTAATAGATGCTATTTGTCCAACATTGTTTATTTTACAGAATTCTTCTAATTCAGCTATATCATTCAATCCTGAAGTTGGAGATACATCCCTTCCGTCAAGAAAAGCATGAATAAACACATTTTCTATACCCTCTCTTTTAGCAAGCTTAAGTAAAGCTTCCAAGTGATTTTTATGACTATGGACACCTCCATCAGAAACCAAGCCAATTAAATGCAGGCTAGAGTTTTTCTTTCTAACATGATTAACAGCTTCTAAAAGAGTATTATTATTATAAAAATCATCATTTTTAATGGACTCATTTATTAATGTAAGATCTTGATATACTATTCTTCCAGCGCCTATGTTTAAGTGCCCTACCTCTGAATTACCCATTTGTCCATCAGGAAGACCTACTGATTTTCCTGAAGAATCTAATAGACTACATGGATAATTTCTAATAAGAAAATCAATATTCGGCTTTTTAGCAGCTTTAAATGCATTTCCCTCATCACTTTTAGAATATCCCCATCCATCAAGAATCATGAGTACAAGAGGTCTTTTCTGAAACATTTTTAAAACCATATTATTATTGCTTATGTAATTTTTGTTTATCAGTGAATTTCAGCTCAATGGAGGAAGTGCCTCATTCCTGTAAATATCATTGATACGCCTAACTTATTGGCTGTATCAATTACCTCTTGATCTCTTATAGATCCTCCAGGTGATACAATAAATTTAATATCGCTTTCAGCTGCATGAACTATGCTATCATCAAAAGGGAAAAAAGCATCAGAAGCCATTACACAATTCGATAAAACGTCTTTGCAATATTTATCGAAAGGTATGTCAATATGTTCTCTATCATAAATGACTTTTAGGTTTTCTTTTGCTTTTGTACTAGCAAGCTTGCGTATTGAATCAACTCTATTAGGTTGTCCTGCACCCATTGCTAAGAGCATGAAACAACCTTTTTTATACTCGTATCCAATTGAAACTGCATTTGATTTAATAGATTTACAAGCTTTTAGTGCAAACTCAGCAAGGTTCTTTTTTTCAGAGGGGAAGTATTCAGTAGTTACACATTCCCATTTATTGTATAGTTCTGAATTCTTTGACTGTTTTAATAATCCACCATCTATAAATTTATAAGTTTGATAGTTAGGATAATCATCTGTAAGGTTAGGTATTTCAAGTATCCTTAACTTTGAACTTTTCTTCTTAAGATATTCTAATGCATTAGAATCAAAACTTGGTGCTATCACCATTTCAATAAAACGCCCTTTCAAAAATTCTGCACTACTAAGGTCAAATGGTTTGTTAGTGCATATTATGCTTCCAAAACCAGAGATTGGATCACCATCCCATGCTGACTTTAGAGCCTCTACTAAAGAATTTCCAGTTGCAAACCCACAAGGGTTATTATGCTTAACTATAGATACAGTAGGGATTGAAGGATCAATTTCTTTGACTGTTTTTAGAGCATTATCTGCATCCACATAATTATTATAGGAAAGGGCTTTACCGTGTAATTGTTTTGCTTTTGCAATAGACGGATATTTCAAGTCAGGTTCGGTATAGACAGTTGCTCTTTGATGCCAATTTTCACCATATCTTAATTCTTTTCCATCTATATAACTAAGTCTAGTTACATCCTCATTAAGAAGTTGTTTACTGAGATAAATATCAATTAAACTATCATAATCTGCTGTATGTTTAAATGCTTTTGTTGCAAGAAGTTCTTTAGTTTCTGGCAAAGTATCTCCGTATGATTTTAACTGATCTAAAATAACTGAATAGTAATAAGGATTACATACTACAGTAACTGCTTTATAATTTTTAGCTGCAGCCCTTATCAATGTTGGACCACCTATATCTATGCTCTCGATGGCCTGTTCAATTGTTGTGTTTTCTTTTGAGATTGTTTCCTTAAAAGGGTACAGGTTAACTGCCACAATGTCAATTAACTCAATATTTCCTTTTTTTAAGTCATCTAGATGCTTTGAATTATTTCTGTCACATAAAATTCCACCGTGTATTTTTGGATGCAAAGATTTCACTCTTCCATTCATCATTTCAGGAAACCCTGTAACTTCATCAACTTCAACTATTTCTAGACCTTCATTCTTCAGTATTTTAGCAGTACCGCCAGTTGAAATTATCTCTATGCCAAGCTCTTTTAGGCCTTTTGCGAAATCAACTATCCCGGTTTTGTCAGAAACACTAAGCAATGCCCTTTTAACCAAAAAATCACCAAATGTAATTGTAAGATATTATCTATAAAAGTTCTGGTTCAATTTTATTATTTATTAAACTTAATTACTGGGCATTTGTAAATACATTTACTACAATGCTCACAGTTATTTTTTATGTGAATACCATTATGTGCAATATTTAAAGCTTTATTTGGACAGTGTCTAACACAAATTCCACAAGATTGACACTTAAGAGACCTGATAACTGAATTTTTAGCATCTTTAATGAGACTAAGAGCCTTTTTCTCATCTCTGTCCTGGACTGTAATGGTACCAGACGCGAATATCTGCACATTTATGCCTTTGTTTTTAACTATAACTGCACCGTCTATATATAATGGTACACCACAAGCACTTAACAAATTGTTATCTTTGAAATCTTCGATGTTTAAAGGAATTCCAAAACTACCTTCAGCTGAGAAAACGTCATCTTTACATGGCCTGTATCCAGAAGTAATTTTAAAGTTAAGATCTTGTGTTGAACTATTTTTTTGAACGAGTGAAATACCTAGATTGTTAGCTGATTTTCTGATATTTTGTGGTGGCTTCTCCCACCTCCACATTCCATGGCGAACCCATTTTTTAGAAAGGCCTCTTGACTCCGCAAAGCTAACTAACTGGTTCATAAATTGCTCTTCAAGATGAGGATGAGTATCTTTTAATCTCATCAATTCTGAAAGTGAAGATGAAGGACATAACCAACATCCTATCCGATCGTAACCTTGCTCATAAAGTGGATTATAAGGGGCTTTAGTCTTTAAAATATATAACCAAACATGTAAAGCAGTCCAATTTTGTATTGGCGCAGCAGCAATTTGATTTACAACCCATGGATTTTTCCAGACCCGACTGCTTTTAGCTCTGGCGCTGGATTCGTATTTTCGCTGTCCAATAAATGTTAGACATCCATCCTCAAAATTGTTTTCTATTAGGCTAGATATTGGTCCAAGCTTACATATTTTACAACACCATCTTGATTCCACAGTAGGTGGTCCAAAAGCAGGGAATGATTCCCAAAAAGAATTTCCTGCGCTTGTAGATATTAGATTTTTATCATAACATTTGGCTACCTTTTCGACATTATCGAGAGTTTCAGGGAACTCAAGTCCTGTATCTGCGAAAAGAATATCAAAATCCTCTAAACATTCATTCAATAATTGCATTAGTACTAAACTATCCTTGCCACCAGAATATGAAATACAAATAGGCTTATCTATATTTTTTATTGTATTATTAATAAAATTGTACGCTTCTTGTGTATATTTTTCCATAATAGCTTCATTAGCTTTAATAACGTCGCTCCATTTTGTTTCTTTTTTCAATAGGGATGTATCATTGTTGGCTCCGTTCCACCTGGTTTTAACACCTACACCGTATTCAGAACTTATCATTTCAGAACCTTTCATTTTCGACCTACCCCCTGCAACAACGTTATTTTCCCTAGAAACTACAATAACTTCATTACCTTCTATGATTTCATTGTCGCAATCAATAATTCCTGGGGCAAGCACACTAGCACCATTAACTATGAAGGGGACAGCTGTATCATCGACCATCACCCAATTTTTAAGCGATTTTAAGTTACGTCCTTCAAAAAGTATTTTTGCTCCAGAAGGTCTTAGTAGGAGTACCCAATCAAGTCTCTCTATTTCAAAACGTATATTTCCAATGACTTTTCCATCAATTATGATTTCTTCCATCCTATCGTCATATGGTGCTTTATTTAAAATTACAACTCTATCATCTGGTATAAGAGGCACTCCAAATTGCTTAGTTGATATTTTGTTTATAAGTGATATGTCATAAGAAAAAGCAGGTCGGATATCACCTGGTGGAGTAATGGTTACTTTTAAGGTATTTTTTTTACATGTATCACATATCTCTCCGAGCACAGGCACATTGCATTGATGGCACCAATGTAACATCAATTTCCCCAAATATACAGGTCGTGACATGTTAGTTTGAGTCTAATATGTTTAATATATATTTGTTGGTGTAATCTAAATATACATTTTCGCTCAAAACTAAAATAATAAAACATATGAATATTATGCACTCTAGATAATATAATTTGGTTCAAATCAAACAGTTAAACGTTGATTAACGAACGCCCATTCGTTAGGTATATATGTAGCGAGAAATGTTAGTTATGTAACCATGACTGCTGGTACATCCTATGAAAATGTTAGGAAAAAACTTTCTGAAAAAATGGCAGGTGAGATAACTCTCTCAGAAAAGCCAGGAGAAGCCTTAAAGAAGTGGAGATTGAATTTTGATATTGCACAAACAGAACTTTCTTCTTATTTAGGTGTTTCTCCTTCGGTAATTAGCGATTATGAAAGTGGTCGACGAAAATCACCCGGAACTTTAATTGTCAGCAAAATAATTGAAGCACTTTTAAGTATTGAAACCGAAAAGGGAGGAAAGAAAATACATGCTTATGAAAGTATGCTTTATGCAGAGTCTCCTTCCAAAGCTGTTTATGGAGCTTATGAATACACGTACCCAATGCAACTTGCAAGACTTTCAAACTTAATTGATGGGACTATTATTTACAAAGGTATTGAAAAGCCACTTTATGGATTTACTGTAATAGATAGTAAAAGGGCAATCCTAGAAATGTCATCCCATGAGTTTCAAAGGCTATATGGCTGGAGTACAGAAAGGGCCATGATATTCACCAAAGTCTCTACAGGGAAATCTCCAATGGTGGCTATACGTGTAACTAGTCTAAAACCTGCGACAGTTGTAATACATGGTATTCAAGCAAATGATGTTGATCCGATGGTGAAAAAAATGGCTGAAGTTGATAGGATACCTGTTATTGCAACAACTATGGATCTTGATGAACTTATTGCTACACTCAAAAAATATAGCCAATATCATGCACTAGAATAAGAATTTTAATAATCAATAGGTGAAAAAATGAAAACTGGAATAGTATCATACGGTGCCTATATCCCAAAATACAGAATAAAAGTTGAAGAAATTGCACGTGTTTGGGGAGATGATGCGGAAAGCCTTTCAAAAGGATTGAAGGTAGACGAAAAATCAGTTCCTGATATAGACGAGGATGCAGCTACAATTGCAGTAGAATCTGCAAGATCTGCCATTGCAAGATGTAATATTGATCCTACAAGAATCGGTGCAGTTTACACCGGATCAGAAAGTCATCCCTATGCCGTTAAGCCTACAAGCACAATTGTTGCTGAAGCTATTGGTGCCACTCCACAGCTGACAGCTGCAGACTTTGAGTTTGCATGTAAGGCAGGCACTGCTGCAGTACAAGCTTGTATGGGCTTAGCCGCATCGAAGCAAATTGATTTAGGATTAGCAATTGGCTCAGACGTATCTCAAGGTGCTCCCGGTGATGCACTAGAATATACAGCAGCTGCTGGAGGTGTTTCAATGCTTATTGGAACAAATCCTGATGAAATAATAGCCAATATTGAAGACACATATTCATTTACTACCGATACTCCTGATTTTTGGAGAAGAGAAGGGATGCCATACCCAGAACATGGCGGTAGATTTACAGGCGAACCTGGTTATTTCAAACATGTGACTGGAGCAGCTGAAGGTTTAATGAGTAAGCTAAATACAACACCTAAAGACTATGATTATGCGGTATTCCATCAACCAAACGGGAAATTTCCTAGTAGGGTAGCAAAAATGTTAGGATTTACAACAGAGCAGATTCTTCCAGGCCTTGTTGTTCCGAAACTAGGGAATACATATTCAGGCTCGTGTTTAATGGGTATAGCTGCCACTTTAGATCAAGCAAAGCCCGGTGATTGTATTTTCGCTACAGCATTTGGATCAGGAGCTGGAGCTGATGCTTTTAGTTTTGAGGTTACGGAAAATATAGAGAAAAGTCGTAATAAAGTGGCTACAATAGAAGAAATGCTTCAAAATCCAACTTATATAGACTATTCTATTTACGCTAAACATAAAGACAAATTAAGACGTGCTTAATCAGAGGAATAATTATGCGAGATGTTGCAATTATAGGAGTTAAAAATACTAATTTTGGTGAAAAGTGGGACGTATCTTTTAGGGATATTTTTGTTGAAGCTGGAGCAGGTTCTTTACAAGATGCAGGTGTAGCTGGAGAAGATATAGATGGCTTGTATGTTGGTAACATGAGCGGTGGCCAATTTGTTGAACAGGAACATATAGGGGCGTTAATTGCTGACTATTCAGGTCTGGCAAAGAACCTCAATGTTCCATCGACACGCGTGGAAGCAGCATGTGCATCGGGAGGACTTGCTCTAAGGCAAGCTATATTTGGTGTAGCTTCAGGTTATCAAGATATAGTTGTTGCTGCAGGTGTTGAAAAAATGACAGATGTTTCATCTGCTGTTGCCTCAGCTGCTCTTGCTGCAGCTTCTGATAGAGAATGGGAAGGAATTATGGGAGCTACTTTTCCTGGATTATATGCCATGATTGCTAGGCTTCACATGCATAAATACGGGACAACATCTGAACAAATGGCAGAAGTTGCTGTAAAGAACCATTCTAATGGTTTTCTGAATCCTATTTCTCAATATAGAAGGAAAATTACAGTAGAAGATGTATTAAGTTCGATTCTTGTAGCTGACCCATTACATATACTTGACTGCTCGCCTATTACAGATGGTGCATCATCGTTAGTATTAGCACCAGCAGATATTGCGCATGAATACACTGACACTCCAGTGTACATAAAGGCAAGCTCTCAGGCAAGTGATACGATTTCTCTTCATGATAGAAAAGATATAACGACACTAGATTCCACTGTTGCAGCAGCTAATAGGGCATATGAAATGGCTAAGATGAAACCCAATGACATTGACCTTGTTGAAGTACATGATTGCTTTACTATTGCTGAAATATGTGCCATTGAAGACCTTGGTTTCGTGAAAAAAGGACAAGGTGGATCATTTACACAAGAAGGTGAAACCTCAATTGGAGGAAAAATACCAGTTAACACTTCAGGCGGGCTTAAATCATGTGGTCATCCCGTGGGGGCTACTGGGATTAAACAAGCTGTAGAAGTTGTTCATCAACTGAGAGGGGAAGCTGGGAAACGACAGTTGGATAATGCAAATATCGGCATGACTCATAATGTAGGCGGTTCAGGTGCAACCGCAGTAGTCCATATATTAGCAAGGGATAGGTGATAAGTATATGTCAGTAGCAAGATTTTGGAGAAAACAAGTTCAGAGGTATAATTTAGTTGGGACACATTGTAAGAGCTGTGATGAATATTTTTATCCTCCAAGAAATATGTGTCCTACATGTCGAAGAAATGGTAAAATTGAGTCATATAAATTTAATGGAGATGGAGAGGTAATATCATTTACAGTAATCCGAACAGCTGCAGTCGGATTTGAACACCAAACACCTTACATTCTTGCCATAGTCCAGCTAAAAGAGGGTCCTAAACTTACAACCCAGATTTCATGTGGTATAGATGAAATTTATTTGGGAATGAAAGTTAAACCTGTATTTAGAAAATTAGGTGATGGCGGAGAAAAAGGTATGATTTATTATGGAACGAAGTTTATAGCCGCTGAGTAAATTGTATGTTTGAAGTTGAATTAAAATTAAAGATTGAACACTCTATGGTTATTCCATATCTTGAAGGATTAGGCTTTTACCTTGTAGGAGAAGAAGTACACCATGATATCTATCTTAATGCGCCACATAAGGATTTTGGTGTAACCGATGAGGCTCTAAGGTTACGACAATCTAATGGGAAAAGCTATCTAACTTATAAGGATAAAAAAATTAATCCTCGTACAAAAACTAGAAGAGAAATTGAAACTCCTATCATACTAGATGATATGTATGATATTTTTTTATCTTTAGGATTTAAAGAAACTCTTAATATTGAAAAAAAGCGTATAAAATATAAAAAAAAAGATATTTCAATATGTCTGGATTCCGTTAAAGGACTAGGAGAATTTGTTGAAATTGAAACAATGGCTGACTCCAACTTAAATATTTATGAAAATCAGCTTCTTGAAATATTAAAAACAATGAATATATCTGAAGATAAGCTGATATCTAAATCATACCTCGAATTACTCCTAGATAATGGCCAATAAGATATTATATAAAAAAACCAAAAAATATGGAGTATAGTAAATAGAAATTCAAGTTTACTTTAACAAATATTGGATCCTGGTGAACAATCGTACTTTTCTGGTACAATAAGAGTTCCATTCTCTTTTGTAGCTAACAACATTCCTTCAGACTTAACTCCACATAATTTGACAGGCTTAAGATTTACAAGTACAACAACACTTTTACCATTAAGCTCTTGCAGACTATATTGATTTTTTATACCAGCAACAATCTGGCGTGGTTTATCTTCACCAATATCTACAGATAATTTAATTAAATTTTTAGATTTAGGTATATCTTCAACTTCAACAATTTTCCCTACTCTAAAATCCAATTTAGAAAATTCATCATAGTTAACTACTTTTTTTTCTTTAAAATCTTCTGATTTTTTATTTTTGATTCCTGCAGCCTCATCTGCAACCTTCACTCTATTGCTTGCAATTTCTTCCATTTGTTCGATTTTAGAATCATCAATTTTTTCAAACAATGTCAATGGTTTTGAAAGCTTTTGACCAGCTTCTATTTTTGCTGCTGCTTCATCATACTGGATTAAATGGATATCAGAATTGTACCCTAACTGTTCCCATAAAATTTCCATCTTTTCAGGTAATATTGGCTCAAATATTATAGCTAAAGCTTTTACTAACTGAAGGCAGTTAGCAATTACAACCCCACAAGCATCTTTATCTTCTTTTATGAGTTTCCATGGTTCTTTGGATTGGAAATAAGAGTTTCCATATGAAGCTAATGACATTGCTATGTCTGCTGACCTTTTAAATTCATATGATTCTGTAAACTCTCTATATTCATAGATGATAGACTTTATTTTTGAGATAACATCGTCTTCAATATCACCCTCTGGAACTTCTCCAAAGTTTTTGTATGCAAAAAGCAATGTTCTATAGATAAAGTTTCCAAGAACTCCTACAAGCTCAGTGTTGATTTTTTCTTGAAATATATTCCAAGCAAAGTTTAGCTCTTTTGTATGCGATGTATAACTTGCTAAATAATATCTTAGTAAGTCTGGATGAAAACCGTGATCTAGATAATCTTCATCAACCCAAACAACGTATCCTCTTGTTTTTGAAAAGGTTTTATTTTCTATCTTGAGCATTCCTGAAGCAACAACTGCCCAAGGAAGGGTATATTCTGCACCTTTTAACATGGAAGGCCAAAAGATACAATGGTGATAAATTATATCTCCACCTATAAAGTGCACAATTCTAGAGTCACCTTTCCATATTTTCTCCCAGCTATCGTTATTTGCTTGAGCCCATTCTTCAGTAAAAGCTATATAACCGATTGGAGCATCTACCCAAACATAAACTACAAGATCTTCATTTCCTGGAAAAGGCACCCCCCATTCTAGAGTTCTACTGATACACCAATCATCTAATTTTTTGTTAACCCAACCAAGTGCATAGTTTCTTGCATTAAGGGTTCCTCCAAGTTGGTTTAGGTAAGTATCTAGAAAATCTTGAAAGCTGGATAGCTTAAAAAAATAGTGCTCTTGATCCTTATAGGCTGCTTTTCCTCTACAGATGGTACATATAGGTTCAAGCAATTCACCTGGCTCTAAATGTTTACCACAGCCTTGGTCACATTCATCGCCCCTAGAAATCTCATCGCAATGTGGACAAACCCCTTCTACATATCTGTCTGGCAAAAATCTATCACAAGAAGGGCAATATGCTATTTCAATAACTTTTGAGTAAACGTAATCCTTTTCTATTAATCGGTTTAATATTTCATGAGTACGATTATGATTAGTTGAGTCGTGGGTGGTTCCAAATGAATCGAAGTTAACGTTCAAATTTTTAAAAACCTGATTAAAATGACTATGATAAATCTCAACTAATTCAGTTGGAGTCATTCCTAATTTCTCAGCGTTTAAGACAATAGGCGTACCATGCGTATCAGATCCACAAACAAATACAACTTCTTGACCCATCTTTCTAAGTGAACGAACATATATATCAGCAGGAACATATGTTCTTAAATGACCTATGTGTGCTTTACCGTTCGCATATGGGAGGCCACATGTAACAAGTACGGGCTTATCTGATGGAAATATTGACATAACTTTTCACCTGTTTATAATTATTCCATTGTTTAAAATCCACATGTTTTAAAAAGGTTGCCAGATACAATAAGATTACAACCAAAACAACCGAACCTTAATTTTATTAAACTTAACATTATTATTATTATAGTTGAACATGCAAGTTTTAATGCATATATTTAATAGAAAATACACAATCTATTTACTAATTGTTATTTATAATGATTTAGATACACGTTCAATTCTATATTAATATTGATATTTAACCATAAATAAAATATCATATGCGAACTCTTGATGGTATTGGTATGATATTTTAGAATTGTGTTATGGGCTTAAGCATAATTAAATTGTGTACACTATCATATCATTTATGAATGTTTAACTGAAAATTTCATTATAATTAAGATACTCTAAATGAGGCATACAATGGATTCAAATAATGATAATTTTTCCAACAAAGTATCCGAAGATGAAGAGGTACAAAGCCAAAGTAATATCGATGATGGATCACTAAGAAAAGATAAGTTGGAACATGAAGATAACAATCATTCTATCAATAAAAAGGATGATAGAGATTTAAATACTATGAGTCCTGAACAAAACCAAAGTAGCCAGGCTGAATCTATACCTTCTCTTGCAAATAAATCATGTAACTGGTCTAATATAAGTGCTCTTAAATGTATAGCGGTTTTGAGTATAATAGTAATTGGGAGTGTTTTCCTAATATTTCATGCGGTGGACAGTGGTTTATATCCTTCAGGAGATAAGGTTGCAGTCATATATGTTCAAGGTCCAATAGTTACTGGTAATCTTCCAACAGAATCAGGTTATGCATCTTCAGAGAATATAGCTGAAAGTTTGCATCAAGCCTCTTCAAATGATAATGTAAAATCAATTGTCTTAAGAATTAATAGCCAAGGAGGATCACCCGCAGCATCTGAAGAAATAACTCGTGAAATAAATAAAGTTCAAGAACAGGACATTCCTGTAGTAATTTCGATGGGCGAATCTGCTACAAGTGCTGCATACTATATATCTTCCTCAGCAGATTATATTGTAGCTAATCCCTCTACTTTTACAGGTGCTATAGGTGCAATGTGGATATTTCAAGATCTGAGTGAAGCTTATGAAGAAGAGGGTATAGACATCCATGTTGCTAAATCAGGTGAATTGAAAGATATGGGTGCTCCATGGAGAGAATTGACTGAAGATGAAAAAGAATATGCTGACAAAGTTGTAATGGAAATATTTGATCATTTTATATCTGAAGTTGCTGACGGACGTGAAATGAATGAAAGTTATGTAAAAAATATTTCAGATGGAAGAGTTTATACAGGCACTAAGGCAAAAGATTTAGGTTTGATAGATGAAATCGGTAATTTATATGATGCAATAGAAATCGCTTCTGAAATGGGTAATATTGAAGGAGATTATCAAGTAATCTACACTAATAGGCCCACGACTTCAAGATTTCTAACTATTTGATGAAGTTAAGTTTAGTAAAAAAAACTGATTTATATTGATAGTATTTGCGATTACTAAATAAAAAATTTAATATAAGATTTTGTTGAGGAGATGAATTATGGATAATAATGATTATGGACCCAAACCAAGTTCCACTTTATTTGACAGCCTGATTGACAAGCAAACAATTATTCTTGCAGTTAATCCACGTATATCACATGTTAATAAAGGCATAATGAAAGCTGCAAAAGACTTTAATGCACCAATAATTCTAGAACTTGCAAAGTCCGAATGTAACCTTGAAGGTGGTTATACGGGATTTACGCCATTAGAATTTTCAAAAAGAGCTCATGAATCTGCAAAAGAAATAGGTATGGAACTATGGTCCCTTCATGCAGACCATATAGGAATTAAAGAAGGAAGCCCAGAGGAAATCACATCTGTAAAAAAGTTGGTAAAAGCACAAATTGATGCAGGATATACATCTTTTGCAATTGATGCATCTCATTTATTTAACTTCAGTGGAGGAAATTTAGAAGAAGAACTAAAAGACAATATAGATGCAACTACTGAGATTGCAAATTTTATTGATGAAAAAATGGATGGCAAACCATATGGCCTCGAAGTTGAAGTTGGTGAAATAGGAAGAGAAGATGAATATGGCAGAGTACTCACTACACCAGAAGAAGCAGTAACTTTTATAAAAGCCTTAAACTCGAATAATGTTTATCCTCATGTGCTGGCAATTGCAAATGGTAGTGCACATGGTAATACTTATGATAGCTCTGGAAATTTGATAGAACAAGTTTCAATAGACATTCCGCAAACAAAAAAAGTGGCTAAAGCTTTACGAGATAACAACTTGAAAGTAAGGATTGCACAGCATGGGATAACTGGCACACCACTTGATTTAATCCATAATCACTTTCCTCATGGAGATATTATAAAAGGCAATGTTGGAACTTTTTACTTGAATATAGTTTGGGATGTTTTGAAGGTATTTGAGCCTGATTTATATAAAGATATATGGAATTGGACTATTGAAAGTTTTAGTGAAAAAGCTCCAAATAAATCTAACAATGAAATTTTTGGGAAATACGGTAAACATGCAATAAAACAGTTCTTTAATCAGATATACTCAGTAGATGAAGATACTATTAAAGCAATCGAGTCAAAAGCTTATTCTGAAACTTTAATGTTTTTAAAAGCATTCAAATGCGAAGGAACTGCTGAACTTATTGCCAATAGGTATTAACAAAAATATAAAAAAACCTCACATTTACATTTATTTTTGTAAATAGCTATTTATATCAGTATTTCATATTTGTAAATGCTAGATTGAGACTATTTTGGTAAATATGAATAGGCATTTAAAACACATTTGCATTTTTACTTACCATTTTTTGTTAATCATCTACGCACAAATATTAATTAAGGACGTGTATTTTTGTTTGGAGACATGAAACCATCTGCTCCAGTAGAAGCTGGAAAAACATATGAAGTAACGATTGAAGATATTGCAAAAGAGGGCGACGGCATAGCTCGTGTAGAGGGCTTTGTAATTTTTGTTCCCAACACAGAAGTTGGTGACAGTGTTAATATAAAAGTTAACCGTGTTATGAGAAAATTTGCTTTTGGTGAAGTAGTATAAATAATTTAATTTATTATATGCTTTATTTTTTTTGTAATATTAATTGGTGTAATTATTTACACCAATTAGAATTAAAATAAATCTTTAAAATTTTTCATTCAAGTGCAACATAATCTGTTAAACTATTAAGTGCACTTTGAATCTCTTCTATTTCAATAGAAACCTGTTTTTTAAAATGTGAGATATTTAAACTCTTACCACAAACAATACCTATCTCAAGATAGGGTATTGAGTTTGAGTCAAGTTCTTTTTTAACTTTAAGTGGATTTGATGTTGTAATAATTGCTCTACCGTAGGATTCTGAAAATAATATTTCATCAAATTTTAAAGTACTATTTACATGACTTAAATCAACTTTTGCACCTTTTAGCTGACACATTTCGCAAAGTGTTGTAGCTAATCCACCATTAGAAATATCTTTAGAAGATGAAACCAAACCAGCATTAATCAGATTAACGATTCCATCAATTAGTTCAGAAATATCTTTTGGCACTGTGGGAGATTTCCCAGTGCTTTCAGCATCAAGGGCCCTGTAATATTCAGATCCTCTCATCTCATCTTTTGTTTCCCCAATTAGTAGAATAATGTCCTCATCGTCAACAAAAAATGAATTTGGCAGGCTTTCTAGGTTCTCAGTAATTCCTACTAGACCAATAGATGGTGTGGGTATTATTGAAGTATTGTGTTCTTCACTTTGATTATAAAGTGAGACATTGCCACCAACAACTGGAATTGATAAATCTCTAGCAGCATCACCAAGGCCAAGAATTGCTTGTTTTAACTGCCAATATATCTCAGGAATTTCGGGACTTCCAAAGTTTAGGCAGTCAACAATAGCAAGGCCCTTAGCGCCTTTCATAGCAATATTCATTGCATTTTCAATGACAGTACCATACCCTCCACTATAAGGATCAAAGTATGTATGTATTGGATTACATCCACAGGATGTAACTAGCCCTTTGTCTCCAATCCTAATAACTCCTGCATCATCTCCAGGTTTAGCTACGGTTCTTATTTGAACTTCGTGATCATACTGACTGTAAATCCATTTTTTGGAGGCAATTGTGTGCGCTGAAAGAACATCCAAAATGGTATTTTTAATATTGTTTGGAGCAACGGGCTTTTCATAATTATTTGTATGTTTAATCTCAGAGGTTTTTCTCTCAAAAATAGGTGCTCCTTCAGTTAACAGTTTAATTGGTATCTCAGCAACAATTTCATTGTTATATTCGACTTTAAATAGCTTTTCTTCAGTTATATTTCCAATTAGACTAGAATTTAAATCATATTTAGTAGCTATATCAATAATTGTGTTTACGTCTTCAGGTTCAACTTCCATTAACATTCTTTCTTGTGACTCAGAAATGAGTATTTCATAAGGGGTCATGTCAGCTTCACGTTGAACAACATCATTTGCTACAATATGTACTCCTAAGTCTCCTTTTGAAGCCATTTCCGAACTTGCGCCTGCAAGACCAGCTGCACCTAAATCTCGACAAGACTTTACGATACCTTTACTAATACACTCAAGTGTGGCTTCGATTAGTAATTTTTCAGTATAAGGGTCACCTATTTGGACACTTGGTCTGTCACTAGCTTCCGAATCATGGCAAAGGTCTTTAGATGCAAATGAAGCTCCTCCAAGGCCATCCCTACCGGTTGATGCACCTATTAAAACAAGTTTGTTACCAGGACCCTTTGCAGTTGCTGTTACTATATTGTCTTTTTGTGCAAGGCCTATACATACTACGTTAACAAGAGGATTTCCACTATATGAATTGTGAAATAAGGTTTCACCTCTAATTACAGGAACACCTATAGAATTACCATAATTGGATATTCCTTCGATAACATGTTCAAAAAGATACAAGTTCTTTTGAACCTTAAGTTCTCCAAAATATAATGGATCCATTAATGCTATTGGCCTTGCACCCATTGAAACAATATCTCTGACAATCCCACCAACACCAGTTGCTGCCCCATTATAAGGGTCAACATATGAAGGATGATTATGACTTTCCATTCCTATTGCAATAACTCTCTCTTCATCAAACCTTACAATTGCTGCGTCATCTCCTGGGCCAATAATAACGTTCTCGCCAGAAGTAGTGAATGTTTTGAGTAAAGGGGCACTTGATCTATAAGAACAGTGCTCGCTCCATAAATTTAAAAAACAACCCTGTTCAACAAGGTTAGGTTCTCGCTTCATTTCATTTCTTATAAAATCTAAATCACTTTTAGGTAACATCTATAAATCCTCTTACAATTCTATGGTAAGCTACATTTTTGCAATTCCATATATCATTTTTGACAAAAGCATAATTCAATGTAAGCTAACTAAACTATAGGGTTAAAATCAGGTATTTTTGTTTTTCAATCTAAACATTAATGTTTCACCAATTTCTAATCTTTTCTTCCTAGCTTCCCCTGCTTTCATTTCAATAATATATTTAGTCTTACTCGAATATGAAAAACCGATCCAAGGGCGAATACTAGATATGTTGAGTATTTTTTTATTTTCATCTAGAAATAAAACATCGATGGGAAAATTAACAAAGAGCATATGTACCGAAGAAAATTTTTCTTTCTCTAAAATAAATAAAAGAGCATAATCATTATCAATGTTTTTTCTGAACATTAAACCTTTAATTTGCTTGTAAAGTGTATCTGCAATTTCCACGTGCGATGAAACACAATTACCATTAGCTTTTAATATCATTGTTGTTTACTCTATACACTGTTATAATTTATAAACAACGGTAAGTTATCGAAATATTCGGAGGAAAAATCAGAAGATGAGTTCAGAGATGTGTCACGTTTGCGGATTGCCAGAAGAATTGTGTATCTGTGAAGAAGTGGCAAAGGAGCAACAAAGGATTATAGTAAAGGTAAATAGAAGAAGATATGGAAAAGAGGTTACTGTTGTTGAAGGTTTTGATGCTAACGAAATCGACCTCCATGAGCTTTCTACTTACCTTAAATCAAAGTTTGCATGCGGGGGAACGGTTAAGGGGAATGCAATTGAATTACAAGGTAATCATCTAAGCAGAATGAAAGATGTTCTTGTTAAAAAAGGCTTTTCACCTGATCAGATTAAAAATTAAATTGCAATATAAGCTACTTAAATTTTAAATCTATGTCAATTTGATCTTTTCTTAGTAAATTGATAACATCTGTCAAAACAGATACATATTTATTAAAAGCATCATCTATTTTAAATTGATAATTATGGATACAATTTATATGGATCATGCAGCTACAACTGATGTTGATCCTGATGTAATAGATGCTATGCTACCTTATTTTAGGCATTATTATGGGAATCCTTCAAGTCTACATTCCTTTGGAGCAAAGGCGGCACAAGACCTAGAAGACTCTAGATTAAAGGTAGCTAAAGGAATAAATGCAAGGCCTGAAGAAATTATTTTCACTTCAGGAGGAACGGAATCTGATAATCTTGCGATCAAAGGCATAGCATATAAGAACAGTAGACAAGGTAAACACATTATCACGTCAAAAATAGAGCATCCTGCTGTATTAAACACTTGTAGATTTTTGGAAAAAAAAGGCTTTGAGGTTACTTATGTTCCTGTTGATAATTCAGGAATAGTTAACATAGAAGACCTTAAAGATTCAATTAGAACAGATACTATTCTTATATCTATAATGCATGCGAATAATGAAATCGGTACATTGCAGCCAATAGATGAAATAAGTAAAATAGCAAAAACAAACGAAGTTTATTTTCATACAGATGCTGTTCAAACAGTTGGAAAAATCCCAATTGATATGGAAAAAATTGATGTGGATTTAATGTCTCTCTCTTCCCATAAAATACATGGCCCAAAAGGAGTTGGTGCCCTTTACATAAAGAAAGGGGTTTCAATTGAACCAATTTTACATGGTGGTGAACATGAACGTGGTATTCGTTCAGGTACTGAGAATATCGCAGGTATAATTGGCTTTGCAAAGGCTTTTGAGCTAGCTACATCTAACCTTGAAAACAATTCTAAAAAAATGCTTAAATTAAGAAACCATTTGATTGAGAGTGTTAAAAAAAGAATTCCTGAATCCTACTTAAACGGGCATCAAACAAAATGTTTACCAAATATAGCAAACTTAAGGTTTAGTTTTATTGAAGGTGAATCTATTGTTCTAATGCTTGATATGAAAGGAATAGCGGCTTCTACAGGATCAGCATGTTCATCAAAAAACTTGAAAGCTTCACATGTATTAGAGTCAATTGGGTTACAACCAGAAGTATCTCATGGATCAATTCGCTTTTCGCTTGGAAAAGATAATACACTAGAAGAAGTTGATTATGTCGTGGATTCATTGGAGACAATAATAAAAAAATTGAGAGAAATGTCACCAATAGCAAAAATGTAATTTTAGGTGAGATAAATGTATAGTAAGAAAGTAATGGATCATTTTACCACTCCAAGAAATGTAGGTGAGATTGAAGATGCTGATGGAATAGGAGAAGTCGGGAATCCTTCATGTGGGGATATGATGACGATTTACATCAAGGTAAATGATGGTATATTAGAAGATGTTAAGTTTAAGACATTCGGCTGTGGGGCTGCAATTGCAACTTCAAGCATGATTACAGAAATGGCAAAAGGTAAAACTATAGAGGAAGCTAGGAAAATCACACGAGATGATGTAGCAAATGAACTTGAAGGACTACCCGCAGTAAAAATGCACTGCTCAAATCTTGCTGCGGATGCACTTAATTCTGCAATAGACGATTATATTAAAAAGAATAAAGATTAAACGTGTGCATAAGTAAAGAGGTACTTTTATGAAAACATCTTGTGAGATAATGGTACAAAAGATTTTACCTGCTATAAGAGTTGCATTAACTAGGTCATTGATAAATGAATATGGATGTAATCAACAAAAGGCCTCGGAAATATTAGGGCTTTCTAGAGCAGCGGTTTCTCAATATATGAGCGAAAAAAGAGGTGCAGAAGTAGGCTTTTCTATTGAGACTCAAGAAGAAATAACCAAATTCGCTTCAAAACTAATGGAAGGGATTTCCGAACAAGAAAAAGTCATTGGTATGTGTCATGTATGTAAATTTGTGCAAAAATCTGGCTGGCTGTACAAAAAAGGGGTTATTGGTAGAGAAACATGCATGATATGCGGGAATAATGATTGAATAAGTTAGCTAAATTATAAACTAATTTTAGTTAAAAACAAAGGGTTTAGTTTTCAGTTGATAACTTTAACATAGGTTTGGTACTCTACTAAATTTTATTTATAATAAATGTTGCCAGGATTTCCGTAAAGAGGTCAAAGTTTTTTTATACAATTCTGTTATGTTAATAATATATGGATCAAAATGATAATTTTTCAATTAAAGATATTGAAATAAATTGGTTTGGAAACGCATCTTTTCTAATAAGGACTCAAGAAATGAATGTATACATAGATCCTTATATAATTCCTAAAAAAATTAATTTTGAAGATAAAGCTGACTTAATTCTGATAACACATTCTCATAAGTATCACTGTGAGTATACTGCACTACAAAAGTTGTGGAAGGGCGATACTACAATATTGATGCCTGAACCATGTAAAGAATTAGCAATTGGTGATACAAGATTTGTTGAGCCAAATGATTTTCTTGGCGAGGGTCTTGAAGTAAAGGGCTTTGAAATCCAAGTTTTTGAGGCTTATAACATAAAGAACAATTGTCAATCTAAAGGAACGGGGGTTGGCTATGTTATCAACACGGGGTCATGTAAGCTGTATCATACAGGGGATACTGATTCCATACCTGAAATGGAATTTATTTCTGCAGATATTGTTTTGCTTTCAGTTGGTAATGACTCCATAATGGACGTGGCAGAAGTTGTTAAATTAATAGACCAAATCAACCCAAAAATAGTTATACCTATGAACTATGACTCTGCAGAAAAAAATGCCGAAATTCTGGAATTAAAAAAATGTATTGAAGAGATGTATCAAAATATCAATTTTATTGTTTTGAGTCCAATTATTGGAAAGAACTGAAAAACGAGTTGTAAATATATGGGGAAAAAAAAACTAAAAAAGAAATATTTGATGAAAGACTTAGCACATCAAAGAATATCCATTCTGTTCAAGCTTGCAGATGCTGAATATCAATCAAATCCACACAGAAGTAATCGATATGTTGAGTTAGCACGTAAAATAGGGATGAGATATAGAATAAGTATACCACCAGATCTTAGAAAAAGAGCATGTAGGAAATGTAATAGTTACTTAGTACCTGGAAACAATTGCAGGGTTAGAATCCATAAAAACTATGTATTAATTACTTGTGAAAAGTGTGAAAGGAGAATGAGGTATCCCGCTAATAGTGATTGACAAAAACGCTAATTATGATGTTTTTATCCAACCATAGCAGTTAGTATCTGTGAAATGATATATGCAACTACAATCATCACTATACCACTGACGATATATATTGTGATTGTTCTGATAACTTCTTCTTTTTCAGCTCCAGGTGAAAGGCCAAATATATCCCCACTACAACCTCCTGATGAACAATTTCTATTATTGTTTTTCCGAGAACTGCCTTGTTCATTTTCATCACGATCAATTGTTGTTAGGACTCTCATATCGACAACTGCCTGTTTTTATTCTTGATAAGGTATTGATAGATTTTAGCGACGAGAGGGGGATTTGAACCCCCGAGGTGCAAAGCACCACAGGATTAGCAATCCTGCGCCATACCAAGCTTGGCTATCTCGTCATGTGTGAGGTGGTTTTGGAACTGTTGATTCAATTGTAGTGTAGATATATAATCTTTTCTTAAAAGATTCTATTAAGGTTTAATTATTAGTGGGCACGCCGCAGGTCGGTTCTCCTTACAGCTATAGGTTATCTGGAAACTCGTCTCCACCCCGTTACCCTGCAAGCGACAAGAGTCTGCAGTTGGTCTGCTCCCTTCCGGGCCTTGACCGGTTCCTGCAGTTAAGATATAGAAACCTGCTTTCCAGCAAGCCCCTATATCCACACTGTCCAAGCAGGACGGAGCTTCTCAGTTGAGATTCCAGGCCTATAGCTGCTTGAAAAACCTTCCATTGGCTTCGTCCCCTGCATATCGGCGATTTCAGGTTACAGGTAATGCCGAACTACCCGGACTAGCCCACCAACACTAAATATATCTGACAATATTAAAATGATTCCCTATGTAGAGTCCATACATATCAAAATTAAATGGTTTATTAGCCAATTTACAACCGTTAGAAATAAATCGCCTAGTTACTAGAGAGAATAGTTTAATTATATTGAAATATAATATATATATGATTAGCTATGGACGAATTAATTGGATTTGTAACGGGAAGTAATAACCGACAAAAAGTTCTCAGCATATTAGGATCAAAAGGACCCGCAGATGCTGACAGAATTGCTAAAATAACTCATATATTCAAACCCTCCGCAGAAAAACTATTAAATGAACTTATTGAAAAAGAACTTATAGAAAAAAAAGGTGAAATGTACCAATTAACAAAGTTAGGAGAAGATATAAACGGAGAAATACATACTCTCTGATATATTCCAACTGCCTAAAAGTTAATCGGTCTTTATATATTAAGGTATATTCACACAGTATTGATTCAACTATTCACAGTAGCTTTAATACTTGAATGGTGCTTATCTTTTATCCCGTAGAGACTTTGACGAGCATCTTTAAAGCAGAATTTTTCTAATAGGAAATTCTCATCTTTCAGTCTACTGAGTGCATAACGAACAGTTCTTGGAGGCAATTGACTTTCTGTAGCAATTTGTTTTGGAGTCAAAAACCCTTTATACTCCAACACCTTGTAAACAAGCTTAGATGAAGGAGGCATGTTTTCGATATTGTTTTTGTAAGTGCCACTCAAATCCCTAGATTCTATTTTGCTCATAATTGTAACCTCCGATAGTATAGAGATATTAGTCTCACTTTATAGTTAACGGTGTTAACATATATATAACTTTTGGCACTCTTTGAGCAAAACTGGAAAACTTAATATTGTAAAAGGTTTAAATCGTCACGAAAGAATTGTACTAAATTCTAATTGAAGTTGATTATCAATGAGTAGGTTTAGGAAATTTCCAAATGAAGAACTGACCAATATTATAAACAGTAGTCCAGCAATTATATTTTTATGGAAACCTGAAGATGGGTGGCCAGTAGAATTTGTATCAGATAACATTTTGCAGTTTGGGTATGATGCCAATGAGTTTTTATCTGGAAAGCTTAAGTATTCGGATATCATTCATCCACAAGATTTAGACCGAGTAAAAGAAGAATTCTCTAAGCCAAAGAAATCTGATTCACAAGGTTTTACTATAGATTATAGATTATTAACCAAATCTAATGAAATAAGATGGGTACATGAAAGAACAATTGTTAGAAGAGATGCTGATGGGAAAATTACTAATTATGAAGGAGTGGTATTTGATATAACTGAAAGAAAAAATGCAGAAAATGAATTAAAATTGAATTATGATCTGCTAAGATCTTTATTAACGTTAAATGACATGACTTATTCTTCACTCCAAGAAATAACAAATTTTGCACGAGAAGAAGCTGTTAGATTAACTAATAGTAATTTGGGGTACCTTGCATTTACAAATGCTGATGAAACAGTTTTAACTATGCATTCTTGGTCTAAAGCTGCAATGAATGAATGTGAAATAAAAGAGAAAAGGTTTGTATATCCATTAAAGACAACCGGGTTATGGGGAGAACCAATTAGACAAAGAAGAACTGTAATAACAAATAATTACTCTGAACCTAGTTCGTTGAAAAAAGGTTATCCAAGTGGTCATGTTGAACTTAGAAACCACATTGGAGTTCCTATCTTTGACGGTGAGCGGATAGTTGGTGTAGTTGGAGTTGGAAATAAAGATGGTGGATATAATGACTATGATGGTTTAAAGCTAACATTACTTATAAAAGGAATGTGGAAATTAATTCAAAAGAAACACATTGAGGAAGCCCTATACAAATATTCCACTGACTTTTCAAAATCAAACTCAGAACTTAAATCACTTGCTAAAATCAGAACTGATATTAGTGAAAAACAAGAAAATGATTCGCAATATATAAGCTATAGTCAAAGATTGCAGAATGAAATGATGGATTCAATTGAAGCTGAGTATAATAAAATATTAAACAAAACGTTAATGAAGTCTGAAAAATTAGGCCGATTGATTGAATCTCTAACATTCTTGAGTAAAGAGCAGGCAGGTAAGTTGCATTATTGCTTTCAGCCAGTTGACGTAAAAGAAATAATCAACAGTTCTATTATGAACTTAATATTGATCGCGGATGAAAATAATATAAGCATTTTAGATAATATTCCTGAAAATTTACCTCCAATAAAGGCAGATCGTGATAAATTTAGTAATGTGATGATTAATCTAATTGAAAATTCAATAAAACACACAAATCAAAATGGTGCCGTAAAAATTGTAGCAAGTTCTGATAATGAAAATGTTTACATTGATATTATTGACTATGGTAAAGGAATTCCACCTACTATAATTCCTCACTTATTTCAAAGTATCTATCAAGTAGATGATTCTTTAAGTCGTAGATACGAAGGTATTGAATCTGGGTTGTATATTTGCAAAAAGGTCATTGATTCTCACAATGGAACTATTTGGATTGAAAGTGAAGTCGGAAAAGGTACAACAGCACACATTTCAATTCCCGTATTTCAAGAAAAGGACAATATTAAATAACTTGTAAGTAATCTTTTATTTTAATTGAGTGAAATCATGAAAGCTGAACTATTAGGAACACTTTTTTTATCTGAAAAAAGAAAGAATCTTTTGCTACTGTTAAATGAAGAAAGAAAAAAAATTGAGCAAATAAAATTCACTCTTAATGTAAATACTAGTTCTATTATGACCCAAATAAATATACTTATGAGCCAGGGTCTAATAATTTATTCAGATGGGTACTATGAGCTTTCATGCATGGGTAAGATAATTGTTTCTAAAATGAAGCCTTTGATTAAAACACTGGACTTTTATGAAGATAACAAAGATTACTGGGAAAACCACAAACTTCATGCGCTGCCAAAACAATTATTAAAGCGGATAGAAGAACTTGGTCAGTGTGAACTTATTGAACCTGATTTAGATAGGATGTATGATTTACCTAAAAAATTTGAAGATAATTTATGTAGCTCAAACAGAATCATGGAAATATCTTCTTACTTTAGTCCAGCTTATACGGGATTATACAAAAAGCTTGTAGAAAAAGACGTCAAGATATCTTTAATTTTAACAGCTTCTGTATTTGAAAGAATGAAAAAAGAATATGAAAACGATCTCATTTTTTATCTAGAATCAGGAGATGTAGACATATTTGTATGTGAAGAGGAAATATCACTAGCATCAGCTGTTATAACAGATACTTTTTTGGGATTATCTCTTTTTTATAATACAGGCATTTACCATAATCATGTAATGATGACCTTTGAGAATAATGCAATTGAATGGGGTAATGACTTATATTCTTATTATCTAGCTTTGTCAAAAAAAATCAGCCTCGACAAATCTTATTAAGTTTTTTCGATAAGACGTTCTTTCTTTATCAAATACTGCTTTGATTTTATCAAACATGTTAATTTAATCACAAACATTATTGAAATTAAGCGGTTTAATATCGTTTTGAAAAGGCATCATATTATGTGCTTTAATCATGTCTGGTTTCAAAATAAATAATCATGAGTTATTTTATATATTTCAGAAAACACAGATATTATAGTTAACACTGCGAAGTATGATTTAATTCAATGTGTTGACATCTAATTATGTAGAACTAAAAAGTTCTGGAGTGTATGAAATAATGAAAGAGGAAATGTTTAATAAACTCGCTGAAGCTGTAGCTTCTGGTAATAAGGAGAAGGCCGCGGAACTTTCAAAACAGGCTCTTGACGAGGGTATAGACCCACAAGAAGCACTTGTTAATGGTCTAGCTCGTGGAATGAACATCATGAGTGATAAATATGAGAATGGTGAAGCCTTTGTTCCACATTTGCTTATATCTTCGGGTGCAATGTATGGTGGAATGGAAATTTTAATCCCACACCTTAAGAAAGAGGGTTCTGGTAGACCTGCGACTGGAGTAATAGGCACAATTGAAGGTGATGTCCACGATATTGGTAAAAATCTTGTTAAAACAATGTTAAGTGCCTCAGGCTTTAATATGATTGATTTGGGTAATGACGTTCCACTAGAGGACTTTGTTAATGCGGCAAAAGAGAATAAAGCTGATTTAATTTCTATGAGCGCATTAATGACTACTACAATGGTAGGAATGGAAAAAGTCATTGAAAATCTGCAGGAAGAGGGAATTAGAGATGCTTTAATTGTTATGGTTGGAGGTGCTCCGGTTTCCGAAGAGTTTGCAGAGAAAATAGGTGCAGATTCTACACATCCGGACTCAATGACTGCATCTGACTGGGCAACAAATGCTGTTAAAAAGCTAGCGCCTGCAGAAGAAAGATGGAGTGATGAGAAAATAAGTGTTGGAAAAGTAAAATATAGAGATATCCTAGCAAAGAAAAAAGCAACATCAGAAAAAACCAAGGATATAGGTTTAGAAACTGCTAAAGAAATAATGGATGAGTTCGAGAAAGTTGGAGTCAAAAGTAAAGAAGAAATGACTCATATTGATCGAGTAGTCTCTTCGTTAGGTGATAAAAAAGTTGATAGATTACCTGTTTATCCACTTGCTTGTGGTGTATTAAGAAAATTTGTTCCAACAACTTATAGAGACTATACAACAGATCCTGAAGCATTTGCTCAAAGTGCATACCTCGGTGTCAAATATATGGATCTTGACATGTTTGTGGGCTTAGTTGATTTATCAATAACTTCATCAGATTTAGGTTGTGACATAAGTATTCCAGATGAGGACACTCCTGCATCTGTAGGCCATTTGGATGACTACGAGAAAATAGAAATTCCAGAGGTAAAAGAAGGAACCCGTATCTATGAACTGATTCAAGCCTCGAAACTTGCAAAAGAAAAACTTAACAAGGGTTTGAATGCACCGTTTGTAGCATTCCATGAAGGTCCATTACTAACACTTACTCAGTTAATGGGCGCTGATAGAGTTCTTATGGATATGAAAACTAATCCAGATGTAGTTCTAGATGCTGTAGATAAAATAACTGACTTTGTGTGTGACATATCGGAGAAATTCTTCGAAGAAGATGCATGTGATGGATTGTGTATTGATAACCTATGGTCAAACAATGTCATCATGAGTGAAGATGACTATTGGACGTTTGAAGGTAAGTTTGTAAAGGATAGACATGTTCCATTGTTTGAGAAGTACAATCAACCCTATATGATCCATAGCTGTGCAGACCATGTGCACTACGATACTCAAATTAAAAAATTTGGTACTGGTCTATTTAGTTATGCATATTATCCAAAATTAAGACATAAAGGATCAAAAAATTATGCAGACTTGATACCTAAATATGGAGATATGTGCTGTATGATGGGAGAAGTAGATCCGATTAAATTTATAGATCACTCAAGTGAGGGTGTACAAGCAATTGAAAATGATACGGAAGAATTATTGAAAGGAGTGTTGCCTGTACTTAAAGAGAATGGACTTCAGTCTAAGTATGTAATGTCATCTGGCTGTGAGATTCCTCCAGGAGGTCCTCTAAATACCGTGAAAGCTATGGTTGATGTGGTCAAGAAAATTGGTCCAGATCTACAAAAAGAAACAATGGGCTGAACTGAATTAAAGAAAGAAATGTATGATGGCAAGTAATCAACTACTTGCCTTTTATTTTTAAATATGAAAAATCATCTCGATATATTCTATGAAAATAAATAAAATAGGAATTAGTGCAGGAGGCAAAATAATGAACTTAGGATTGGGTATAGATACAGGCGGAACTTATACTGACTCTGTAATAATGGATATGGAATCTGGCTCTATATTAAGCTCTAATAAATCACTTACAACATATCCCGAACTACTAATTGGAATACAAAATTCAATTGATGGACTTGACACACAACTTTTACCGAAGGTATCTTCAGTTTCAGTATCTACTACACTTGCAACTAACACAACCTTAGAAGGAAAAGGCTATCCTGCCGCAATGATCTTGATTGGTTATTCAATTCCAAAAGAAATTCCGACCCAACATGTTATTTCTATCAAAGGTGGGCACAATGCTGATGGGGAAGAAATTGATGAATTAGAAGATTCACAGGTAATTAGAGATTTTGTATTACATTGTCAGAACAAAGTAGCTGCAATTGCTGTTTCTTCTTATTTTGGGGTTAGAAACCCAGAACATGAATTAAAGGTGAAAAAAATAATTCAAGATGTTACCGATATGCCAGTAGTCTGTGGACATGAGCTATCAATGGACTTGGGTGCATATGAAAGGTCAGTAACAGCATTATTGAATGCACAACTAATACCTGTAACAAATCAGTTTATAAAATCTATACTTTTAGTGATGCAAGAAAGAAATATTGATGCAAACTTAATGATGATGAAATGTGATGGTTCACTTGTAAAAATAGAGGAAGCTTTACAAAAACCAGTAGAATCTATATTTTCAGGGCCAGCAGCTAGTCTTGTAGGTGCTGCTCATCTAACCAATCTAAATAAATGTATTACAGTTGATGTAGGTGGCACAAGTACTGATATATCTTATTTATGTGAAGGTGTTCCTCAAGTAAGCGACACAGGTGCTATAGTTGGAGGTTGGAGTACAATGGTCAAAGCCATCAGGATGAGTACTTCAGCAATGGGTGGCGATAGTCATGTATGGGTCCAATGGAATACGTCCATAGGACCAGAGAGAGCAATACCTATATGTCATATTGCTCCTGAGCACCCTGAAATAATAAAAAAATTAAATCTGGCGAAAAACAGCAAAAAAATCTCAGATAGAATTTTGGATAAGATAATTCAGCCAACATCCTTTTTCATAAGAAGTGACTCGGATAAAGACTCATTCGAACGGCTTACTGAAGATGAGCTAACGATTCTTAATATACTAAGTGATGAACCAATGTCAGTGGCTGATATATCAAAACAATCTGGACAGCATTCATTAATGTTTGCTCCAGTATTAAAATCACTGATTAAAAAGAGACATATAAGTCAAATAGGTTTTACACCGACTGATGCATTACACGTATTGGGCGATTATGATAACTGGGATTCATCAGCTTCTAATATTGCTGCAGAGATATTGGCGTCTTATGTAAACATGGACAAAGTTCAATTTTGCAAGCATGTAAAACGTAAAGTAGCTGTGAATATTGCT
>Ga0207421_10001627_pt1 | contig 28530 bp, 26 predicted proteins | sample SodLakKL_010_SED_4_FD_187542 | JGI IMG/M metagenome (GOLD analysis project Ga0207421, IMG submission 187542) | Alkaline sediment microbial communities from Lake Tanatar, Kulunda Steppe, Russia - 8KL_010_SED (SPAdes) (version 2) | ecosystem: Environmental > Aquatic > Non-marine Saline and...
TCACATTCTATTTTATCAGAAATGATTTGTCCAGTCCTTAAATCAATTACCATTTAATGGGTCACAAAAAGAAATTGCACCCCCAATAACCTGTCCCTGAGCTTGGATATTATGATATAATTCTGATATGCATTGTTGATAATTAATATCAATGAGCTCGCCTTTAACCCGGGCATCACCGTTGATAAGAGCGGGATAATGAGATATGTTTTCATTTACTGCCGGGTGAAGGCAGATTAAAGAAAATCTTTGATTAAGGAGAGAAGTTTCTTGCAAAAAAGAATTTTTCTGATATGTGCCTGCCTGTTGATTGTTTTTGTGCTTTCCGGCTGTTCAACTGAAGAGGTTATCCCTGACGGAACAGAACCGGACCTAAAAGTAGTGACTACGATCTATCCCCTGGCCGATTTTGTTAAACAGCTGGGCGGAGACCGGGTGGAGGTGTCCCATCTTTTACCGGCCGGATCAAGCCCTCATACCTATGAGCCTACCGTAGAAAAGGCGCGGCTGGTTGAACGGGCGGACCTGTTTGTCTATGTGGGGGCGGACCTGGATAACTGGGCCGTAAATATGGCCGAAGCGGCCGATACCGAAATTGCAATTTTGGATTTATCAGAGCAAGCCGATTTAATAGAAGCGGTCGAGTATCATGATCTTGAAAATGATGATCTGGAGGAAAATAGCCATGAACATGACCACAACAATCACGACCACCATGATAGTGACCATGACCATGGCCCGGAAGATCCCCACTTCTGGCTTGATCCTTTAGTGGTACGTGATTCGATTTGTCCCGCTATTCATAAAGAACTGGTTGCCCTGGCTCCCGGAAGCGAAGATTATTTTAAAAACAGGCTTGAGCAGTATCAACAGGACCTGAATGTTTTACATGAAGAAATCGTAGCGGCGGTAGACGGCTTCTCCAGGGACAGCTTTATTGCTTTTCATTCAGCCTGGCAGTACTTTGCCGATCGATACGGTTTGGAGGAGCTGGCTGTAATAGCCCAGTTCCCCGGCCAGGAGCCATCGGCCGGATGGATTGCCGAGCTGGTGGAGCTGATCAGGGAAAAAGAAATAGGCGCTATTTTTACCGAGCCCCAGTTTTCACCTGAGCTGGCTGAAAGGATAGCTGAAGAAAGCGGCACTGAAGTAAAGATTATCGATCCCCTGGGAGGAGAAGGTGTCCCCCGCAGGGAAACATACCTGGAGCTAATGAGATTTAACCTCTCTGTTTTCAAAGAGGCCATGGAATAAAACCGCCGGAAGTATGAGGAGTAGAGGATATTGAACGAAGTAATAAAAGCCAACAACCTGACCGTTACCCTGGGCGGTAAAACAGTCTTGGAAGATATTACTTTTACGGCCGGCAGCGGAGAATTGACGGGAGTTATCGGCCCGAACGGTGCAGGTAAAACAACCCTGCTGCGGGCGATCCTTGGTTTGGTCTCCGTTCAGGGGGGCAGCCTGGCCGTGCTTGGAATTTCAGGGCAGCGGTTGAAAGAAGTCAGGCCCCGGATCGGTTATATGCCTCAGCGCCAGTCTTTTGAAAGGCGGTTTCCGCTTTCCTCTGCCGATGTAATCGCTACGGGGCTCCTTTCCCCGCGGACACTTTTTCGCAGGGTGCCGGGTAAAGAAGAGCACGTTAAAAAAGCACTCGGGTTGGTGGGGATGGAAGGTTTTTATGACCGCCCTTTCCAGGACCTCTCTGGAGGGGAACAGCAGCGCGTCCTGCTGGCCCGGGCCCTGGTCAGGCGCCCCAACCTGCTCCTGCTGGACGAACCAAATACCGGTCTTGATTTTCCGGCCCAGCAGAGTTTTGTTGAATTGCTGCGTGAGTTGAAAGAAAAAGAAAATTTAACGATCCTCCTGGTTTCACATGACCTGGTTTCCATCGCCCCTGCGGCAGATATATTGCTTTGCATTAACCGGACCATGCATATTCACGGCCATCCGGCTGAAGTTTTGCGCAGCCCCCAGCTAGATGAGGCGTACCGCTGTCAGTTTGATTTCCTGACCACCGGGGGCGATAATGAGAGGTGCTGGCATTGAGCGAGATGTTTTCCTACGGCTTCATGCAAAGAGCCCTGCTTGCCGCCTTACTGGTAGGAATCCTCTGTCCTACCATATCGTTCTTTGTGGTTTTAAAACGGCTTTCATTCCTGGGAGCGGGCATTTCTCACACTGCCCTGGGGGGGATAGCGATCGGCCTGGCTTCAGGATTGGACCCGGTCCTGACCGGGAGTATTTTTGCCGTTGGAACCGCTATGAGTACCGGTCATATCAGCCGGCTTGGCAAAATAAGCGAAGATACGGTAATCGGTATCTTTTATGCTTCGGGTATGGCCCTGGGAATTGCCCTGATCAGTACTTTTAAAGGGTATTATCCTGAGCTCTTTTCCCTGCTTTTTGGAAACATCCTTGCCGTTTCAACCCGTGACCTGCAGATTATGGCCGGTGTCCTGGCCGTGATCATCGTCTTTATCCTTCTTTTTTTCAAAGAATTGCTGGCGATTTGTTTTGATGAAGAAATGGCCGTTGCGGGAGGATTGCCGGTCGGCCCGCTCTATATGGGCCTTCTGGCTGCAATTGGTTTAACAGTAATGGTGTCCATCCAGCTGGTCGGTGTAGTGATGGTAGCGGCCCTGATAGTTATTCCAGGTGCCACGGCTTATCGCCTGAGCGGCAACTACCGCAGTATGGTTGCCTATTCGCTGGCTACCGGGTTAACCGGAAGTTTTGGAGGGCTTTTTATTTCTTACTATTTTCCGGTGCCTCCGGGTGCAGCAATTGTTCTGATCCTGGCGCTTCTGTTTGGTATTGCTGTTGTGTTAAAATACCATTTTGAAAAGCACACCTGATTTTTGTTTAAAATTTGGCGCCGGCTATGGATTTAATGCTTTTTATGGAGGAGGCAGTATTTGAATAATGAATGATTCTTTCTTGGAGGAAGCCAAAGCGAAACTGCGCCGAAAGGGGTTTAAACTTACCGGTCCGCGGCTGGCGATTCTTAATTATTTGGCCAGAGAAAAAGGGCACCCCGATGTGCAGGGTATTTATGAGGGAATCAGAACCGAATATCCGGGTATCGGCATGGCCACTGTTTATCGCACCGTGGATTTGCTGGTGGATATCGGGCTCCTGCGGGCTTTGGTATTGAAAAATAACCGGGTCCGATATGAACTGAACCGGCCCGGCGATCATCACCATCACCTGGTTTGTACGGCCTGCGGGGAGATTACCGAATTTGGCAGCTGTAATTTCAAGTTGATCTGCGAAGAAATAGAAGATGTAACCCGGTTTAGAATTGAAGAGCATGCGCTAGAGGCTTACGGCCACTGCCCGGGCTGTTTGACTGAAAGCGGGGATTATTCCACGGAAAAAATGTAATAGTAAATTGGTTGGCCGCCGTGCTGAAGCTCAACTTCCAGTTCCGGATTTTTTTCAGCTACCGCATTGGCCAGGAGCGATGCCTCTGAGCGGGAAATATCACGCCCGTAAAAAATGGTCACAATATCGTTATCCTCAGTTATTATTTCCTCTGCCACTTCAAGAGCGGTCTGGTTCAAATCTTCCCCGGCGGAAACAATTTCATCTTCAAAGAGCCCTAGATACTGGCCGGTTTTAATATTTGATCCCCTGATGGTGGTATCCCGGGTTGCATAGGTAACCAGGCCTGTTTTCACCCTGGTTATCCCCTCCACCATGGCTGTGAGGTTGTTTTCAACCGGCTGGTACGGGTTGTAAGCCAGCAGGGCTGCCAGTCCTTCGGGCAAAGACCTGGTTTCAACAACTTCTACGTATTTATCTGCCAGGGTCTTAGCCTGTTCGGCAACCATAATGATATTTTTATTATTGGGAAGAATAACCGTCGCCTTCTGGGGTAGTTTTTGGACAGCGTGCAAGAGGTCTTCCACCTTGGGATTCATGGTCTGCCCACCAAAGACTATCTCATCGGCACCCAGGCTGAGAAAGATCTCCCGGAAACCTTCCCCGAAGGATACTGAGATAATACCAGCTTCACCCTGTTCATGGCGCCCGGCTTTGGGTAAAATAATCGGCGTTTCCACCGGCGCTTTAGATGAAGCAGCTTCTTCGTGTTGATCTTCCATATTTTGAATCTTTATATCATGCAGGGTGCCGTAATCAAGTGCAGCCTGCAGGGCTAAGCCGGGCGATGCCGTATGGAGGTGAATTTTAGCCAGGTTTTTATCGGAGGCTACAATCAGGGAATCTCCGTAAGAAGATAATTCGCTTTCAAGGCCGGAGAAGGCCCCGTTTTCCGATTTGATGATCATTTCGGTACAGTAAGGATGTTGAAGATCTAACGGTTCAGAGGGGATCGGTCTTGTATGTTGTCCGGAGGGAATGGTGCTTGCCGGAAAGCCTCCTCCCGGCAGACTTTTTTGTTTGTGGTTGAGCAGATCATCAAGGGATTGTTTCATGGCATAAAGGCAGCCTTCAAGAAAAACCAGCAGTCCAAGCCCGCCGGCATCGACTACTCCGGCATCCTTGAGGGCGGGAAGCATTTCAGTGGTTTTTTCAAGGGCTGCTTTACCGCTTTTAATGGCTTCTTCCATGCTGTTGTGCACATTTTCGCCCTTTTTAACGGCATTCCTGATACCGCGGGCCATTTCCCTGGCCACGGTTAAAATTGTCCCTTCGACCGGGGTGGAAACAGCCTTATAAGCATAAACTACTGCATACTGAAAGGCTTTACTAAATTCGCCCGGGGAGATGTAATCTTTTTTTTGCAAACCGTGGGCAATGCCCCGCAGGATTTGGGACAGGATAACCCCCGAATTGCCCCGGGCACCCATCAGGGCATGTGAGGCTACAATTTCGGAGAGTTCTCCTATGGATTCCCCTTCGTAAGACAAAGATCCTTTGACGGCGGCACCTAAAGTCATGCTCATATTTGTCCCGGTGTCGCCGTCGGGAACAGGGAATACATTAAGGGCATCGATTTTTTCTTTTTCACGTTCAAAGAAATAACTGGCCCCTAAAATCATTTTTTTAAAATCTTCCACGGATAATAAATAGTCTTGTGAAATTCTGGCTTCACTTGCCATTACCTTGCTCCTTAATTAATATTGAAAACGACTAATCAGAATAATATCATAAAATAAGTTCTTTTTCTACTGACCAGGAACCTTGTTTTTCCAAACCGGATCCCTATCCTTTACATCCCTGTCCTTGTTTCCCGGATCAATCAGACATGGTTGCGGAGCATTAATTCTGATGGATGCGGTTCCAGGTAAACCTGGTTCTGGAGGTATGATACCCCGTACTTGCGCACGTAATGACTGACCATAGTCAGGGGTACCACCAGGGGAGTAGTGGAGCGGGCATAGGCATCAATAATTTCTAAGAGCTCCGCTTTTTCATCACCGGCAAGGAAAGTTTTGAAATAGCCCATAATATGATAGAGGACGTTTACGTTTTTCTTTATTGTGGCTTTTAAAGCCATCGCTTCCATTAGGTAAGCCTGGTATTGATCCAGCAGCTCTTCACGGGGCATTGTTTTGCCGCCAGCAACCAGTTTGCCCATCTTCGACAGGTGTTTGGGGCTGTGGGCCATTAACTGCAGTTTGTGCCTGGTGTGAAATTGGACCAGCTTTTTATAATCCGGTGTGCTTTCCAGGAAAGACTGCCAGCGATGGTAACAATAAACCCGCTCGATAAAATTTTCCCGGAGTTTTGCGTCGTGCAGGCGCCCTTCCTCTTCCAGGGGAAGAAGGGGAAAATGGTTTGCCACGGCAGAAGCAAAAAGACCCCGCCCTTTTTTTTGGGCCTGGCCGGAGTGTCCGTAAATCTTAACGCGATGCAGGCCTGAACTGGGGGAACCTTTTTTGAAAATAAAGGCGCTTAACTTTTCGTTTTGCAGTTCCCTGATCATTTCTGCACAGAACTTTTTCATTTTGGCCGTATGATCGATGTTGCTCCTGGTGGTGACAAGCCGGGGCTGTTCAGGATCGCCTTCCAGGTGCATTGTTTCACGGGGCACAGGCAGGCCGCATTCCACTTCAGGGCAGACGGGTATAAAGTGGAAATATTCCGCCAGCACATCGGTAATATAGCGGTCCCGCTTGTGGCTGCCGTCATACCTGACCTGGTTGCCGAGCAGGCAGGAACTGACCCCCACTTTAATCCTGTCTTCCATCTGACCTGTTGCCTCCTCTTAACATAAACAGGTGTGGTAAAAAAACAAATTATGCTTTATATTAATTTTAAACTATTATAGTATAGATATGCAAAAAACAGTATGGTGGGAACCTGATCCTGCAGCAGGTGGTCATTTAGGTAGAACATATGAAAGGGTGAGGGCTGTGTACAAAAAAGCCGGTTTTATCCTGACAGTGATTATTTTGGTGGCCGGTATTGCAGGGGCTGGATGTCAGCCCGGCAATGAAGAAATTGATGTCGAAACAGAAACAGAGGAGGAGCGAGACGAGCAGGTTGAATATATTCAAAGCGAGGGCATCTTTGTCGGTCAAATTGACAGCCAGTCTGTAGAAATTGAGGTAGCAGGCCAGCCCAGGGCTTTTGCCCTTTCTGAAGGAATAGATGTCTCAGGAATAAGCAGCGGCTCTAGAGTTTCTTTTACCTATGACGATCGGGGAGAGCGGCCTCTACTGCAATCGATTGAGGTTACAGATAAACCTTCAGATGAGGTTATCCAATCCGAGGGGACTTATGTCGGTCGAATTGACAGCCGTTCGGTGGAAATAGAAATTAATGGAGAGTACAGGGCTTTCACGATAGACCGGGAAGCGACAGTGGAAGACTTAATCGATGGTTCAATAATAGCATTTACGTACAGGGAAACCGACTCCAGGCCGGTTTTGATGTCGGTTGAAATTATCGAGGAGCCTGACCCTGGACAAGATGGTGAAACCATTGAAGTCAAGGGTGAAGGAATCTATATCGGCCAAATTGACAGCCGATCGGTTGAGATTTTTAGAAGCAGGGCTTTTACTCTTGGCCGGGGAGTAAGCGTTAATAATATTGCAGACGGCTCAAAGGTGGCTTTTACTTATACTGAAACCAGGGAGCGTGCAACCCTGAAGCAAATCGAAGCTGTTGACAGCCCTCCGGAGGGTGAGGTTATACCGGGGACATATAATGGACGGATCGATAGCCATTCAGTTGAAATTGAATATGATCAGGCTTTTACCCTCGGGGAAGAGGTAGATGTGGAGAGCATTGCTGAAGGGTCAGAAATTGTTTTCACTTACCGGACAGGGCCGGCGAGACCGGTCCTAGTTTCAATTTCTGAACGGTAAAACCTGCTGGAGCCGGATCATTTTACCTGTTTATTCATGCTTTTTAATGTTGATATAAACCATAACAATAAGTACAATAGTTTAAAAACTGTATTCATAATTTATTTTCGCTGTTTTCTAGCGGAGTCTCTGATCGGCGGGAAGGGAAAGGTCATGAAGCACTTATTATTGGTTGTGATTGTAACTGCAGCTGCTTTAGCCTTCGGGTGTGCGGCTGAAGAAACAGGAGAATCTAAAAAAGAAGCCCCTGATGAACTAAAAGCCGCCGAGATCGATATTCAGTTGACTGATTATGTTTCAGAAGACGGCAAAGTTACAATAGCATTGGACCGTTACCTGGTTGATGATGACATCCCAAAAGAGATCAGCACTTTTTTTACGGCTGAAAAAGATGAGCATACCGGCAAGGACGAAAAAGAGGATTCTGAAGGAAAATTATACTTTGAAAGCTCCCAGATCAGGCTGTTGGAAAAAGAAGTACATTACCTGGCCATATTTGTAAATGTAAAAAATATTGAAGATGGATATTTTAAAATCCCTCCCGATTTTGATGACGAACAGCCGGTACTGGTAAGCGAGGATGGGGCCAGGTATGAACGGGTAATTACTCAATTCAAGTATACAGGCGGTGCTGAAAACTACTCCGGGTATAATGATCTACCGGAAGGATCCGAAGGAGTAATAGTTTTTGCCTATCCGGTTGAGGATGTGCCTGCTGAAGTTCATTATGTCTACTTTCTGGAAGAAAAACATAGGTCAGGAGTGGAGAAAGGGACAATCATTGTTCCTTTAAACTTTTTAACAAATAATTAATTTATTGTAATCGGGTGCAGGCAGGAATAATGTCGTCGATGTAGAAATTCCTTTGATGCTGAATATATAGAGTTTAAAATTCTTGCCTCTGTCAGGAAGGCAAGGTTTTTAACATTAAGAGAAAGCTGTTTCACGCGCTGCCCTGTCAGTGAAACAGCTTATCTATGGCCTGATTTAATCAAATGAGTTTAATCAGTTCCAGGTATCAGGCCGGCTTAATTGTCATTGAGAGGGGTATTATATGATAGATTGCCAAAGTTGTGGTATGAATTACGATGAGAATGAATACGGATTTTGCCCTTACTGTGGGGAACAGCCTCCGAAAAGCCAGGCCCAGGATGAAGAATACTTGCTTAAGAAAGAAAAAGAACCTGAAAAATCAGCACCGGGCCAACAGAAAAAAACAGGGCCTGCCAACAAAACATTCAAGTTCGTTGTAATTGGTTTAGCAGCGGTTGCTGTTATCGGTGTGGCGATATCGGCAATATTTGCCCTGGGCAGCAGTGATGTTACTGTTCCGGATAAATATCCAACCATCCAGGAAGCAATAGATGCTGCTGAAGATGGCGATGAAATTATAGTTGATATTGGTGTTTACAGGGAGAACATAGATTTTAGAGGAAAGAGTATTACCCTGCGCAGCACCGATCCCGATGATCCTGAAGTGGTTGATTCAACCATAATTGACGGGGGGAACAGTGGCGCTGTTGTTTCATTCAGAAGCGGGGAAAGCGAAGAAGCTGTTTTAAGCGGTTTTACGATTACCCGTGGTGGCGGTTTGCTGATATCAGGAGGCAGCTCTCCGGTAATCAAAAAAAATAACATTGAAGATAATTCGGCCGAGGTCGGTGCAGGTATAGCCATTTTTGATTCTTCTCCCACGATCCTGGAAAATACAATTACCGGCAACTCAGGTTTCTGGGGTGGCGGCCTCCACATCGAGGAATCTTCACCTTTGATCGAAGGCAACATTATTCAAAGAAACAATGCCGAGTACGGAAGCGGGATAGTTATTTATTCCAATGCTTCCCCAACTCTGCTTAATAACACTATCTCTGGCAACTCTTCCGATCAACTTGGAGGGGGAGTGGCAATAGCCGGCAGATCTACTCCCACCCTGGAGGGGAACACAATTACCGATAATTCTGCCGAGCGAGGCGGCGGACTTTACATCGAAGATTCTGAGCCAGTTGTTGAAAGCAATATAATAACCGGCAACCGTGCAGCCAGGGGAGGCGGTCTTTTCCTGGTCAATTCATTAAGCACCGCCCTTATGGTCATCGGCAATGAAATTGCCGACAACCTGGCCTCCTTTGCCGGCGCCGGACTCTACATGGAAGGCTCCTCCCCCACAATAGAAGACAATGTTTTTATCGATAATATTTCAGAGCGAGTGGGCGGCGGACTTGCTGTCAACAATTCAGCGCCTTTGCTGCTCAGGAATGTTTTTGAAAGCAATGAAGCGCGGGGTGATGAGGGTGGAGGAGCAGTATGGGTTTCCGGTGATTCGGAACTGGAACTGGAAGATCCTGATGATAATGTTTATACAAACAACACACCTGATGATATATTCGAAGAGCAGTAATTTTTATGTATAACTGAAAGGAGTATGGAATATAATGGATCAAGATAAAAATATACAAAAAGATATACAAAATGAAAATAATAAACAGCACTCCAAAAATATTTCTTCCTGGGGGAAAATAGTTGGCCTGGCCTTGGGTGTTGTGGCCGTGGTGGCTGTTGTAATCCTGGTGGCTGTGTTTTTACATAGCCCCTATATTTCTGTTCCCGGTGATTACCGGAGTATACAGGAAGCCATTGAAGCAGCCGGTGATGGAGATGAGATCGTTGTAGAACCGGGTCTTTATTACGAGCAGATTGATTTTCTAGGTAAAGATATTACGATACGGAGCACTGACCCGGAAGATCCGGGAGTCATTGCTGAAACGGTTATTGACGGACGCAGGAGAGGATCTGTAGTAACTTTCCAGAACGGTGAAAGTGAAAACGCCATCTTAAAAGGCATGACCATCGCCGGGGGGACAGGCACAAGGGACACCCTGGTTCACGAATATGAGGGTGAGGAGTACGTAGAAGATTCTTATTACGGCGGAGGGATTTACATAAGCGGTAATAGCTCTCCGATAATAACCCTTAATGTTATCGAAGGCAATGAAATTGAACATGACAAATCCGCCGGGGGTGGTATTGCCGTCCTTGATAATTCAAACCCGACCATTTCCGGAAATACCATCGAATATAACAAATCATTTAACGGAGCCGGAATTTATACCTGGAAATCCGATCCGCTTATCGAAGAGAATATTTTGCGCGAAAATGATGCCAGAAATTACGGTGGAGGCATATTTATAGACTTTGAAGCAAATCCCAGCATTAGCGTTAACGACCTTCATAATAACAGATCTACCAGCGGAGGCGGAATTGCTGTTTTTTATGCGAACCCTTTGATCAGCGGCAACACTGTAAACAACAACCGATCCATATGGTATGGAGGAGGAATTGCCGTTTTTGATGCTTCTCCGACTATCGAAAACAATGATGTTTCCAACAATTCGGCCAGGAACAATGGCGGCGGCCTGGCGTTGGCTGAAGGCTCTTCGCCGGATATAATCAACAATACGATCATGGAGAATTATACAGAAGAAAACGGCGGTGGATTGGCGATCCTGGAAGGATCTGAACCCAACGTAATTGATAACATCATATCAGAAAATGTTGTGCTGCTTGGCGGTGGCGGAATTTATATCAAAGAATCTTCACCGCTAATAGAGGGCAATAACATTGTTGAGAACCTGGTGCAGCAGGATGGCGGCGGAATAGCAATTTTAACCGATTCTTCACCGCTTGTGACAAATAATGTGATTGACGAAAATACCGCAGGCCGTATGGGCGGCGGAGCGGTAGTTCACGGCAATTCTTCCCCGGTATTTGAAGACAATACTATATCCAACAATACGGCTGTGGCTTCAGGTGGAGGATTATTTGTACAGCGATCCACGATTACCATGGAGCGAAATGTCATCTCGGACAACATGGCTCAGGGAGAACTTGCCGACCTGCCAGGGTCAGGCGGCGGTATTATTCTTGTAGCCAACTCCACTGCTACAATTCTTAATAACGAATTCACCGGTAATATCGCAGTGGAATTAGGTGGCGGCGTGGTCGCTTTTGATGATTCTGTAATTGAGCTTAAAGAAAATGATTTTATTGCCAATGAAGCTGACGAAGGCGGCGCTTTTATCGGGTTTGGCGAGGCCAGTATTGAAAGAAGCGATCCTGACGACAATACTTACCGAGACAATGTTCCTGAAGACCTGGAAGAAGATGAAGATAATAACGATCAATAAATAACTCTGTTTTATTAAAGATAAGCCGCTAAGGCTTTTCACTAAAAAAGTTGGTCAACAACCTGTCATTATGGCAGGTTGTTGATTTCAGGAGTGTTTTCTGCGCGTCACCTGGGTCGATAAACTTTTTATTTATTATCTGAGCTACGCATTTTATAATTAAAAGAAGATCCTGACTGAATATAACCGGGAAATACCCAGCTCAGGGTTGGTTTATTATTTCAGGTACGTTATTATAATTATATAAGTGTTTGAATGTGCGGAGGCCTTTTAATTATGTCGCCAAAACAAAAGGAACCGGATCGCTGCGAGATATTTTGCAGTGATCCGGTAAAAGTAGATCATGTCAAAAGCCGGCTTGATGGCCTGGAAGTGGCGGTGGATATTTTCAAGGCGCTGGGAGATCAGACCAGGTTCAAGATTGTTTATGCCCTCTGGCATGAAGAACTTTGTGTCTGCGATCTGGCCCTGGTCCTTGGCCTACCGGTTGCAGCTGTGTCATATCACCTCCGTTATTTAAGGAGCCTGCGCCTGGTAAAATCGGAAAAAAGGGGCAAAATGGTTTTTTACAGCCTTGCCGATGAACACATTGCCAGCCTGGTTAATTTGAGTATAAAGCACATTCGCGAGAACGGCTAGATTAGGGAGGTATGAAGCAATAATTATGCCCGCGGGTTATGAACTGATAAAAAATAACCTGGTTATTGAAACTGCAGCAGGTGCCGGACTGCTGGCCCTGCGGATAATTCCCATGCTGGTTGCAGCGATATTTATTGCCGAATCAGCCAGGTTGTGGCTTGGTAATGAAAAACTGAGATCTTTACTGGCTGGCAGGAGCGCCTGGACGGGGCGCTTAAGGGCGGTTGGCCTGGGAGCCGTCCTTCCTTTTTGTGAGTGCGGTGCTTTTCCGGTTATGCTGGGCCTGGTCAGGGCCGGGGTACCAACGGGGGCCGTCCTGACATTTTTCCTGGTCAGCCCGGTGGTCAGCTTGCCTGCTTTCATGATTTTGATCGGTGTCTTCGGGTTGCCGTTGGCCCTGGTTTACCTGCTCATTACTTCTTCGGCCGCCCTGGCAGCCGGATTGCTGCTGGAACCTGCAGGCAGGCGCTGGGGAATTTTTAAAAGCGGTATTGCAGTAGGAGAAGAAAAAAACGAAAAAGCTTCCCTGGCCATGGCTTCTGATTCTTCTGCATGCGGTTCCGGCGGTGAAAGCAACTGCTGCTCTCCTACGGGATCGCCTGATGTTGGAAACAAGAAAGGTCTTTCCTCCATAGCCGGCCCGGCCTGGGTTCAAACTGTTGACCTCATAAAGAGGATCTTTCCCTATGTTGCGGCTGTAATTGTCATTTCCGCCCTTCTGCAGAACCTTGTTCCCCAGGAATTAATCAAGCAGGCCCTGGCTGAAAGAGCTCCTTTTGATGTCCTGATTGGGGCTTTAATCGGGATTCCTTTTTACAGCGGTGATTGCGCTATGATAGCCCTGGCTGCACCGCTGATTGGAGCTACGGGGGCGGTAGCGGCAGGCATAGCATTCATTATAGCCGGCTCGGGGACCAGTATAAATGGGATTATTTTTATGAGCTCGGTATTTAAACGCCGCTTTCTTGCCCTTTATGTTTTAACGGTGTTTTGTATAGCCCTGGTAGTGGGTTACCTGATCTCAATGTTGTTGGCCCTGGGCCTTGTATAGTAAGATGATTGTGCAGGGCGGATTGCGGCAGGGCTCTGATTTATGGATCAGGGCGAAAAAATGATCAAGAAGGAGTTAAAACCAATTCGTAACGGTAAAGGAGAATATCCATGTATATAGAGGATATCAGCCCGATCATCTTTGAAGCAGGCCCGATTGCCATCAGGTGGTACGGCCTGATGTTTGCGGTTTCGGTACTGACCGGTTTTTATTACCTGCGCAAGAATGGTTTAAAGCACGGTTTTAATGAGGATATACTTTTTAGCCTGTTTATCCTGGTTGTGGTCTTTCTGATCATAGGCGCCCGGGCTGTTTTTGTTGCCGTCAACTGGCCGTATTTTATGGAAAATTCCCATCTAATTATTCGGATTGATCAGGGAGGGCTTGCTTTTCACGGAGGCCTCCTGGGCGGTATTTTAAGCAGTTGGATTTACTGCCGGGTTAAAAATTTAAACTGGTGGATTCTGGCCGACCTGGCTGTCCCCGGAGTTGCACTTGGAATTGCTTTGATCCGGATCGCCAACATTTTTAACCAGGAGATACTGGGCCGTGAAGCGGCAGTGTTCTTTTTTGAAAGGCACCCGGCCCAGATTTATGGGACTTTAATTGGTATAGCCCTGCTTTTGTTCCATAACTACCTGGTCAGGCACCGGGAACTCAAACCGGGTTACTTGTTTTGGAGCTTTGTTCTTGGTTATACTTTACTGCGCGGGCTGATTGAAGAAACATTCCGGGATAATCCTCTTGTAGCCTGGAATTATGTCAGTGAAGCCTGGGGAGCAGGTTTTTTTACGACTGTCCATCTTTTTACGCCCCCGATCATAGTCCTCTGTCTGCTGATGCTGCGGCAGATTAACAGGAACCCGGAACCAGAGCAAAAGATTTAATCTATTTTAATCAAAATAGTAGCGATTATTAATAAATGATATAATAATTTAGCGGGAGCATGAAGATCGATATGAGTTTGGAGCAAGCAGTAGAATAAGTTTAGGACTGCGGTTGTGATTATGGAGAATCCGTGAATTAAGAAGCTGTTTTGTTAGGGAGGGGTAAATATGTTAAAAGCAGTTTGGAAAATTACAATCCTGGCTGAAAGTGAAAATACAATTAGTATTGAAGGAAATCATTATTTTCCACCCGGGGATGTCAAACAGGAATACCTGGTTGAAAGCGACTACAGGACCAGGTGTCCCTGGAAAGGGCTGGCTCATTATTACGACCTTGTAGTTGATGGAGAAAAGAAGGAAAACGCTGTTTGGTCCTACCCGGATCCAAAAGAAAAAGCCCGCCATATAACCGGCTATTTTGCCTTTGGAAAGGGTGTTACAGTTGAATAAAACCTGCGGTTTATTGCTGCTGTCCGCGCTGTTTATTACTGTTTCCGGATGCGAGGCGGTCCGGGGAGAAGGCGATCCGGATAGTTCGTCCTGTCCTGGACAGGCCGTAGAAATGGAGGAAGATGAAGAGATGGGTGATTTAAGAGAAAGGTTAACGGAACTGCAGTACCGGGTAACCCAGGAGGGCGGAACTGAACCTCCTTTTGACAATAAGTACTGGGAAAACAAGGAAGAAGGTATCTACGTGGATATTGTTTCCGGGGAACCGTTGTTCAGTTCAACGGATAAGTATGATTCCGGGACAGGTTGGCCCAGCTTTACCAGGCCGATTGAAGAAGAAAGAATCGTTGAAAAAGATGATTACAGCTATGGGATGCACCGCACCGAGGTCCGCAGTAAAAAAGCAGATTCCCACCTGGGACATCTTTTTGGAGATGGGCCTGAACCAACCGGCATGCGCTACTGTATCAACTCAGCGTCCCTGGAGTTTATTCCTAAAGAAAAAATGAATGAAAGAGGGTACGGTGATTACCTGTGGCTTTTCGAATCGGAATGATTCAGCTTTTGTCACAGCACCCATTAACCGGAGCAGGAATTTTTGCCTGCTGCCAAACTGATCAGGGCGGCAGCCGCAGAGGTGTAAAAAGGGAATATGGCCGGCAGGCTCTGCCAGATCAGTCCGCTTATGGGAGGCATAATAGCTACTCCCAGGGAATAGGCGGCAAAAAATACACCGATGGCCCGGCCCCGCCAGGCTGGATCAGAGTTTTCCATGACCAGGCCCAGCATGCCCTGGAAGGAGAATCCAAACCCGGTTCCGTATAGAACCATGGCGGCATATAGAAGCCCTGCTGCCGGGGCTATAGCGGCCAGGACCAGCGAGGCGCACAAGAAAGTTAGGCCGGCAGTGCAACCGGGAAGATTTTGTTTAAACAGAGGTTTAATTAGCCCCGGCCATAACAACTGGATTATGATTGCCGTAACGGCAAAAGTTGCAAACAGCATTCCGGTCCGGGCGTGATCCAGCCCCAGCGCTGCTGCCCGTTCAGGCAAAAAAGAAGCCAGGGTCCCTGTTGAGCCCATTGTCCCGAGGGCGAAAATAAAAGCGCCTTGCAGTCCGGGCCTGGCCAAGATCCATCTTATGGATACTGAAGGTGCAGCAGTCCCTGTACCTGGGTTCATCTTTTTTTTCAAAAGGACTAAAGCGGCGGCCAAAGCCAAAGCCATGAACAGGGCCAAACCGTAATAAACGGCATGAAACCCCAGGCGGTTTGCGGTTATTCCCGCAAAAAGAGGCCCGGTTACTGCCGCCAGGCCGATTATAGCTCCAAACAGGGCCAGGCGTTTACTGTAAAGAGGGGTTATGGTTTTTCCGGCAGTCAGGGAGGCGAGGGCGGCGGGAACAAGCAATCCACCCATGAAACCGTGACCGGCCCGGACAATAACCAGATGGTAAGCACTTCCAGCCTGGGTATAGAAAAATAAACCCAGTGATGCTCCGGCCAGCCCTAAAAATAAAGGGAGATGCCATCCCTTCTTGTCAATCATGATTCCCCCTGCAAAATTACCGATTATATTGAACAGGGAATAGAACCCGATTACCAGCCCCAGCAGAAAAGGAGTTGCTCCCATTGACATGGTATAAGGGGCCAGAACCGGCATTTGCGCATGTGTGTCAAAAAACGCGCAGAATACCACCAGATAGACTGGAATTAATAATAAAAGGTTGCCGTTTTTATTATCCTTATTGCCCTGCTGCAAGTTCTCACCTCTAAAGCGACTTGTTTTTAACCTTGTCCACTAATATACACTAACTTTTTATCTTTTTGTATAATCGCTTTTAATTTGACACCAGGAAAATGAGATGCTATATTGTAACTGTTAGATTAACCTAACAGATTATCCTAATACCAATTATTTTAAGGTGGTGGTCCTGTTGACGGAATCATTTCCGGTTACCTCTTCACTGCAGGATTATCTGGAAGTTATTTTAAACCTGCTTCAGGAGAAAAAAACAGCCAGGGTGACTGATATTGCCGATCGGCTGGATATTGCCAAGCCCAGCGTTATCCAGGCCCTGGCCATATTAAAAGAAAAGGGTTTGATCAGGCAGGATCGTTACGGCCCGGTGGAATTGACCGAGAAAGGTCGACGTTATGCTCTCAAAGTGAGGCACAGGCACAAGATAATCTACGGGTTTTTAACCCAGGTATTAGGAGTGTCTCCTAAAGCGGCGGAAGAAGATGCCTGCCTGCTGGAACACGATTTAAGCAATGAAACTTTTGACAAATTGCTCCAGTTTCTTTTGGAGCAGGATATTAATGCCGGCTTAAAAAAAGAATTGGCCTGGCATGACGAGAATGAGTGATCCTTGGACGGGAGTGACATCTGATGGAAGTATCACTGGTTGAAATGAAACCCGGACAAACCGGGGTGATTTACAAGATGCGAGGTGGTTCAAACTTAACCCTGAAATTAAACCAGCTTGGATTAAGAGAAGGAAAACGCATTAAAAAGATCAGCTCTATTTTTAACCGCGGACCGGTAACAATAAATGTTGACAATTACCAGGTTGCAGTTGGATATGGAAAAGCAATCCGTATTATGGTGGAGGTAGATGAACTTGAGAAAGATAGTCCTGGCCGGCAATCCTAACGTCGGAAAAAGTGTGGTTTTTTCCCAGCTCACCGGTTCCAGGGTTATGATCTCCAATTACGCTGGAACTACCGTGGAATTTACAAAGGGCCTGCTTAATACCGGCGAAGAACCCTTTGAGGTTTTAGATGCCCCCGGCACGTACAGCCTGGAGCCAACTTCAAAAGTAGAAGAAGTAGCTTCAAGCCTTGTTGCTCAGGCAGACATAGTAATTAACGTTGTTGATGCCACCAACCTGGAACGCAACCTTTTTCTAACTACTGAATTACTGGAAAGGAATGTGCCCCTGATTGTGGCCCTCAATATGATCGATGAGGCAGGGCACAAGGGGGTAAAAATTGATGTCGAAAAGTTGGAAGACCTGCTTGGGGTGCCGGTTGTGCCAACCGTTGCTGTAAGCGGGGAAGGCCTTAAAGAACTTGTTGGTTCTCTGTCAAAGTCGGTTAACAGGAAAAAGGCGCCTTTAAATATATCCGATCGCTGGTCTTATATCGGGAATCTGGTAGGACAGGTCCAGGAAATAACTCACCGCCATCATAGTTGGCTGGAAAAGCTGCAGGATGCAAGTTTAAGGCCACTGACCGGCTTCCCGATAGCTGCAGCAGTTCTTTTCCTGGCTTTTCAGCTGGTTATCGGGCTGGGAGAGTTTATCCATGAGGCCATGGAAGATTATATTTTCGAAGGGTTTTATGAAACATTGCTGCTATACTTGAGTGAAGCTCTTGGTAGCGGCGGTTTTTTGCATAACATTTTAATTGGCAAGCTGGTGGACGGAAACATAGATTTTGAAGAGTCGCTCGGAGTTCTGACAACCGGAGTTTTTGTTGAGCTGGGCGTAGTCCTGCCTTTCCTAGCAGTTTTTTACCTGGTTCTTGGCTTCCTGGAAGATTCAGGCTACCTGCCCCGCCTGGCGGTTATGGTTGACCGCAGTATGCACCGGCTCGGTCTTCATGGCTATTCAATAATCCCCATGGTTCTTGGTTTTGGGTGCAATGTGCCGGCGGCCTTGGCTGCCCGTAACCTGGAAAGCCGGCGGGAAAGGTTTATTGCCTGTACCCTGATGTCGGTGGCTATCCCGTGTATGGCCCAGCTGGCCCTGATTGTAGGGCTGGTGGGGCGCCATGGTTTTGATTATTTGGCCGTGGTATTTGCCGCCCTCTTTTTTATCTGGGTGGTGCTGGGCCTGATCATTGACCGGGTCATGCCCGGTTACACCCCTTCCATGGTGGTGGAGATTCCTCCCTACCGGATCCCCAGCTTTAAAGCCCAGGCTAAGAAACTGGCTATGCGAATCTGGGGATTCCTGGTTCACGCCACCCCCTATATCCTGGGTGGAATTTTGGTTGTGAACATCCTTTATACCCTGGGTATAATCCATTTCCTGGGGGTCCTCTTTGCCCCGGCCGTGCAGGGGCTGCTCGGTTTGCCCGGCGATGCTGTTTCAACCCTGTTAATTGGGTTCCTGCGCAAGGATGTTGCAGTAGCGATGATGATACCCCTGGGGCTGAGCGCCCGCCAGCTTGTAATCGGAGCTGTGGTTCTGGCTGCTTATTTTCCCTGTGCTGCTACTTTTACAGTTTTGGTCAAAGAGATGGGTGTTGCCGATATGGCTAAGTCGGCGGCAATTATGATCGTGACGGCTTTTTCGGCCGGTTTTATCCTCAACCTGCTGCTGGACACCGTTGTTCCCGCCGCTTACCTGGCCGCCGGGCTGGTCGTATTGAGCATAATTCTGCCCATGGTACTGGGGAGTACCTCGGACCGGCGGGAGCTGTCCGATTTGGACGAAACTGCCTGATATGGCTAATCTCCTGCGAACGGATACCTATAACAACAAGGCAGTAGCAAAGTAGCAATAACAAAACAGGTCTTGACAAATGATTCAACAACGGCTATTATTTATACCATTATATATTAGTAATATGATAGTAATAATATCATATCAGGAGTGTTTGAATATGCTGTTAGGCAAAGTCAAAAAACTTGCCGAAACAAAAAAAGTGATTTCCATTTTATTTCCCTCTCCTTTTTGTTATTCTTCCACCGCGCCCCACCGGTTCACCTGCCGGGGCGGGATTTCTTCCATGCGCCTCTAAATTATTGTGCCGTCAACAGCTGAAAAAGCACAAATATCTAAGGAGGCAAATAAATCATGACCTATAATTTTGATACTTTATCTATTCACGCCGGACAAAAGGCGGATCCGGCCACCGGTGCGCGTGCCGTGCCGATTTATCAGACCACGTCTTATGTTTTTGATTCGGCGGAGCATGCGGCGGCCTTATTCGGGCTTAAAGAACAGGGCAATATTTATTCCCGGATTATGAACCCCACTGTCGGAGTGTTAGAGGAACGATTGGCCAGCCTGGAAGGCGGCAGCAGTGCCCTGGCCCTGTCATCCGGCCAGGCGGCTATAACCTTAACCATATTTAACCTGGCCCGGGCCGGGCAGAACATAGCCAGCAGCAGCCACCTGTATGGGGGTACTTATAACCTGTTTTCATATACCCTGCCGCGATTTGGTATTGAAACCAGGTTTTTTGATCAAAACGATCCGGAGAACCTGGAAAAGGCAATTGATCAAAATACCCGGGCGGTATTCCTGGAATCTATTGGCAATCCGAGAAACAGGATTGCCAGGTTGGAGCAGATCGGCGAAATTACCCGCGAGCATGGAATACCGCTTATAGTTGACAATACCGTTACCACCCCGTACCTGTGCCGCCCCTTTGAGCATGGAGCCGACCTGGTGGTCCACTCCCTGACCAAGTTTATCGGGGGCCACGGCAGCTCGATCGGTGGAGCGGTGGTGGAAAAAGGAGATTTTCCCTGGGATAACGGTAAATACCCTGATTTTTGCAGTCCAGATCCTTCCTACCACGGTGTTAATTACTGGGGAAGTTTTGGGGCGAAAAACGAAGGCGATCAGGGAGTAGCCTTCTCGGTAAAGGCGAGGGTGCAGTTGTTGCGGGACATGGGCAGCTGCCTTTCACCGTTCAATGCATTTTTGTTCCTTCAGGGGCTGGAGACCCTTTCACTGCGCATGGCCAGGCACAGTAAAAACGCCCTTACTGTGGCCAGATGGCTTGAGGGACATCCTGCAGTGAAATGGGTTAATTACCCCGGCCTGGAAAGCCACCCCGACTACCATTATGCCCGGGAAGTTATGCCCCGGGGCCAGGGGGCCGTGGTTGGTTTTGGCATTCGGGGCGGGCTTGAAGCGGGAACCCGGCTAATCGATTCCTTGAACCTGGTCTCGCACCTGGCCAATATCGGTGATGCCAAAACCCTGATCATCCATCCGGCTTCCACAACTCATCAGCAGCTTTCACAGGAAGAACAGCTAGAATCAGGGGTAACAGAAGACTATATCAGGCTTTCGGTAGGGCTTGAAGATCCTCCCGACATCATAGCCGATTTGGAACAGGCCATAGCCGTCAGCCAGAATCAAGTTGCTGGAAGGAGGGGCCAGTAGAATGACAGATCCCTTAAATGCTGTAACAGAAAAGGAAAAAGGGCACGATCTCCCTGATTCGCCCCGTTCGGTGGGCTGGACCCGGCCTGAAAGGGCTCTTCTTGCCGATGAAGACACCCCCCTTCCCCTTGACTGCGGGGAAAACCTGTACCCGGTTACTGTTGAATTCGAAACCTACGGTAAACTCTCTGCCGCCAAAGACAATGCCGTTTTTATACTGCATGCCCTGTCGGGAGATGCCCATGCCGCCGGCTGGGATGCTGAATGGGAAAAGCACAAACGGCCCTGGAGAAAGGACCGGCCGGGCTGGTGGGATGAGATGATCGGCCCGGGAAAGGCCTTCGATGCTTCCCGCTACTTTGTGGTCTGTGCCAATCTGCTGGGCAGCTGCTACGGCACTACCGGACCCTGGGAAACCAATCCGAGAACCGGGAAGCCTTACGGCCTTGATTTTCCGGTGGTAACAGTGGAAGACTGGGTCCGGCTGCATGTAAGGCTCCAGGATTATCTGGGTATAGAAAAGCTTTTGGCTGTAGCAGGAGGTTCTCTCGGAGGACAGCAGGCCCTGGCCTGGGCCATCAATTACCCTGATCGGATCCGGTCGGCGGTTATTATGGCCGCCTCGGCCCGAATCGGGGCCCAGGGCCTGGCGTTTAACGCTGTGGGAAGAGAGGCAATTTTAAGCGATCCCTGCTTTCACGAGGGCCAGTATTACCAGCACGAGCCCCCGCGCTGCGGGCTGGAACTGGCCCGGATGCTGGGCCATATAACTTACCTTTCACAGCGGTCCATGGAAGGCAAATTCGGCCGCCGTTTCCAAAACGGAACGGAACCGGGCTACCGGCTGAACAAAGAATTTTGCGTGGAAAGTTACCTTGAGCATCAGGGGCGTTCATTCGTTCAGCGTTTTGATGCCAACAGTTACCTGTACCTGACCCGGGCTATGGATTATTATGATGCCGCCGGCACCGGCAGTGGGCTTGAGGCGGCTTGTTCCGCCATAAAAGCCCGGCTGCTCCTGATGTCATTTTCTTCCGACTGGCTTTATCCGCCCGAGGATACCAGGGAAGTGGCAAAGGCGATGCTGGCCAACAAAAAGCCCGTATCCTATATTGAAATACCCTCTGATTACGGTCATGATGCTTTTCTCCTGGAAGCGGATCAAACATCTCCCCTGGTGGCATCGTTTTTAGGGAGGTGTGATTAAATATGGCCAATCACGAACGTTGGGATCACTGCTTGATCTATAAATTAATCGAAACCGGTGCTTCTGTCCTGGATCTGGGCTGCGGCAGTGGTGAATTGCTGGGCCGCCTGGTTAAACAGAAACAGGTATGCGGCCAGGCAGTTGAAGCCGATCCCCGCCGGGTTGCGGAGGCAATATGCTGCGGGGTAGATGTTTATCAAAAAGATATGGACCGGGGCCTGCCGGAGTTTAAGACCGGGGCTTTTGATTATGTTATTTTGGAGAAAACCCTGCAGGTCCTATATCAACCCATGGTGGTGATGGAGGAAATGCTGAGAATAGGGAAATCCTGCATTGTTACATTTCCCAATTTTAATTACCGGGAGGTTGTGGGCACATTAACGAGCACAGGAAGGATGCCTGTCACCTCATCGCTGCCCTACCAGTGGTATGAAACTCCCAACATCCACCTGTTTACCATCCTTGATTTCCTGGACTGGGTTGATGAACACGGGATTGAAATAGTTGACGGTTATGCCTGGAGCAATAACCGTTCCTGGCCTGTGGATCTGCCTGCAGACAGCAGGGAAGCTGAAGAGCTGCTTTTTGTGTTGCAGAAATAAGGCGGCATTACGTTGAGGTTTATGGTTGTGACAATGGACGGTCATGTTAGCTTAAGCGCCAAGGCGCCTGTTTAACCGGTTTAACCTGTGCCGGAGGGCTTGCAGGCTGAATTCGCTGCATCCGCGCAGGGATGGGGTACCGCTTAACCTGGCCAGGGCAAACGCTTTTTCAGTTAATTCCAGGGCGGTGCGATATTTTCCTGCCCGGTGTTCGTAGTACTTGGCCAGTTCAACAAGAGCCGGGATGTTGCGGGGGTTGTTTGCCGCTGTTTTCTCCCATATTTTAACAGCTTCTTCCCAACGGCCCTGCTGTTTAAAATGGAAGGATAGTTTCAGGGCCGCTTCTTCGGCCAGAGGATCAGGGGCCCAACTGGCGGCCTCGCGGAGGTGGCTTATCCCTTCATAGCAGCGCCCGGCTTCCAGGCAGAGGCAGCCCAGGGCCAGGGATTCGGCGGGATGTTTGACCAGCTCTCCGGACGTGGTGCGGTAAACCCTTTCCAGCAAGGTGGCCATCGACAGGATATCAAGTACATTATGGTGAAATACCTTTTTAAGCAGTTCGGTTTCCCCCCGCCTGAGATAATTAAAATATACCTCCGGAATTTCTGCGCCCGGGATGTCGTCGATTCGCCTTAGGCCTAAAAGCGATTCTTCCAGCGAACGCAGGGAACGAGAAGCAAGCCTCTTTTTCCAGAGGGACCGGGCGCACTGAAGCAAATCAAGGTGCTGTTCCGGTTCAAACGGTCTGAATCCGGCCAGCACCTGCCGGTTCCTGATCAGGGGCAGATCAAACTGCTTGCCGTTGAAGGTAACCAGGACCGGGTTATCCGAGACTGATGCTTTTAAGTGGCTTAAAATAGCCCTTTCTTCGGAAGGGCGGCGCATGAAATACTGGCGCAGTGTAAAGTGGCCTCCATCGGCCCAGCCCAGGCCAATCAAAAAGGCCCAGGTTCCGGTTCCCCCGGAAAGACCCGTGGTTTCAATATCCAGGAAAATTGTATTTTCAGGTTTAAAACTGAGCAGGCTTTCGTCCCGTGCGGGCAGGGCCAGCACGGGCCCTGAGCAGGAAAGGAAGCCTGACAAAGTGTATTCACCGTGTTTGTAATCCAGGGGAAATTTTAGTTCACGCAAATAACAGCGCCCGTAAGAGGTTTCTTCTTCCCTTCCTTCGCCGGGAAAGAGATCAATCCTGGTTTCGGTTTCCAGTTCTTTAGCCACCTGGCGGCCTGTCTTTATTTCGCCGGTCCCCCGCAGGGCGGAAAGGCGCGAACCAAAGTTTCGCTTCACTTCAAGATCACCTCGATTAATTGAAGTGCCTGCAATTTGCCGGGTTCTACGCCCTGGGAGGCGGGCCCGGTGCAGGAAGGGCACCCCTCACTACAGTGGCAGTCGGTGATTACTTTCCTGGCGGCCTGGAAGATATCCCGGCAGCTGCGGTATATTTCTGCGGAATAACCGACTCCGCCCGGGAAATTATCATAGAGGTAGAGGGTAGGCAGTTCGGTGAACGGTGCCTTGACCTGGCTTACCGCCCGCAGGTCGCGCGGATCGCCCATCAGGAAAAAGGCCGCCACCTGGGGCAGCAGGTAGGCCAGCCCCATCAGGCCGGATTGGACGGCGGATAAGGGCATACCGCCCAGCGCTGCCCTGGTAAATGAAACCCAGAAGGCGGTGGTATGCATCTCGGTTTCCGGGAGGTCGACCGGCCCGGCGCCCAGGTTTTCGTGGGTATTGAAACGGATTTTTTTGAACATCGAAACCAGGGCATTAATCCTGACATCGCCCCAGGCCCTGTTGACGGTGCCGGCTTCTTCTTCAAAAACTTCCAGTGTTTTTAAATCGACTGAGAGGTTGGCATCGGTGAAGTAATTTACGTCGACCTGGCGCACGTAAGCCTTTTTTTCTTCGAAATCAAGTTTTTCCACCTGGTACTGGGTGCCCCCGTGTATGTAGATGGCTTCTTCATGCACCAGCATCGGGGCGCTGAAGCGGTCAACTTCGCCGATTACCCGGGGGCTGGGACCGGTAATATCGATTATGATCACATTTTCCCGGGTGGCGCTGCGCAGGCTAATCTCTTCAGCCGGATAGGTGTTTTCCATCCAGTGATAGCGGTTGTCGCTAAAGTACAGGACATTCTCGTCTTCCAGGAAGCGGAGTATTTCGCCGATGTCGGCGCGGCCAAACCGTTCATTCTGCTCAAAAGGCAGTTCAAAGGCGGCACAGCGGATGTGGTTGGTCAAAATGATCAGGTTGTCGGGATCGGCAAGGGCCCGTTCAGGAGTGCGGCCGAAAAAATACTCGGGGTTGGCCACAATGTACTGATTAAGAGGTTCGCTGTTGGCAATCAGGATTGCCAGGGAAGTGCCGCTGCGCCTTCCTGAACGGCCGGCTTGCTGCCAGGTGCTGGCAATGCTGCCCGGGTAACCGGTCATCAGGCAGGCATCGAGGGCCCCGATGTCGATCCCCAGTTCCAGGGCATTGGTGCTGATCACGCCCTTGATGGTCCCCTGCCGGAGCCCTTTTTCTATGGCCCGCCTTTCCCGGGGCAGGTAACCGCCCCGGTAGCCCTTGATGGCGCTGTCTTCGCCGGGATTTAATTTCAACCCCTGGCGCAGGTAGGTCAAGAGCACCTCTACGCCCAGGCGGCTGCGGGTAAAAATTATGGTTTGCACGTCCCGTTTGATCAATGCACCGGCCAGGTTTTGAGCTTCCAGGAGTGTGCTCCGCCTCAGGCCCAGTTCGGGGTTAACCATTGGTGGGTTGTAGAAAATAAAATGTTTTTCCGCACTCGGCGCCCCGTTTTCAGTGATTACTTCCACCGGTTCTTCGACCAGCAAATCGGCCAGTTCACCGGGATTGGCGATGGTGGCGGAGCAAAGTATAAATTTGGGGTCGGATCCGTAAAAGGAGCAAATGCGCTTCAGGCGGCGCATGACATTGGCGACGTGGCTACCAAAAACTCCCCGGTACTGGTGCATTTCGTCGATCACTATGTACTTGAGATTTTGAAATAATTGAACCCACTTGGTGTGATGGGGCAGGATTGCCGAATGGAGCATGTCCGGATTGGTGACTACAATGTGCCCGCTGCGTCGGATCCCCTGGCGTAGGCCCGGCTCCGTATCCCCGTCGTAGGTGTGGCAGTTTAGATCGGCCTCGAGGTTGGCCGTTAGATCGCGCAATTCGGCCACCTGGTCCTGTGAAAGGGCCTTGGTCGGAAAAAGGTAGAGGGCCCGGCTGGAAGGATCATCAATCAGTGAGCTGACTACGGGCAAATTGTAGCAGAGAGTTTTTCCGGAAGCGGTGGGGGTTACGACCACGACATTATTGTTTTCCAGGGCGGCATTGACGGCCCTGGCCTGGTGGCTGTACAGTCTGCTGATGCCACGGTTTTGTAAAGTTTCCTGCAGCTGTCCGTCCAGCCGTTCCGGAAAGTCGGAAAAACTGCCCTCTGAAGGGGGGACCACTCCCCAGCGGGTAACATTGCTCATGAAAACAGGGTCATCTTTCCATTGCTGCAGCAGTTCATTTAAACCGGCCATCGGGTAAGTATCCGCCTTAAACGTAAGTTTGCCTTGCTTATAATATATTCGACGTTTAACAAATAAACTCCTACCTCTTCCGGGCAGCTTTTTAAACTTTAAACCAGGTGCGTGCCTGTTGGAGGAAGCGCCGTTTTTGCAGCGAATTAAATAGTGGCAGCAATATATAATCTTAATATATCTGCTCAGCCGTTACCAGGCTGTTAATTAAATTGCTTGAAATGAAATCTTTGCTAACAGATCGTTCAGGCAGAAGAGGAGGAATGGCATTGGGTCATTTTGCAGGCGGCAAAGAAGAAGCATACCAGGCCCTGGCGGACAGGTTGAGCCGGTTTCCGGTAGGAGTTGTCATTAACGATACCTTGATGGAGATTTTGAAATTGCTCTATACGGAAAAGGAAGCTAAAACGGGGAGCAAATTCCCTCTGAAGCCGCGCCCTTTTGAAAAAATCAAGGAGCTGACCGGTATGGAAGAAGGCAAGCTGTCTTCTTTACTGGAAGGAATGGCTAAAAAAGGCCTGGTTGTGGATATCCCGCGCAAAGGGACGACTTATTATATGCTATCGCCGGTGGTGGTCGGTTTTTTTGAATACAGCCTGATGCGCACGGACGGAGCCAATGTTAAAGAACTGGCAGCCCTGTACGAACAGTATTTCCAGAACCGGGAGGTGGCCGAAGAAATATTCGGCACCGAGCCGAAAATGTTCCGGGCTCTGGTATATGAAGACTATATTCCCGAACTAATCCAGACCGAGGTTTTAAATTATGAAAAAGCGGAAGCGGTAATTCGCGAATCGGGAGGCGGGGGGCTTTCCGTTTGCGCCTGCCGGCATAAAGCCAGCCATTCGGGTTATACGTGCCGATTTCCGATGGAAGATATCTGCACATCGCTGGGGAGGCCTGCCGATTGGTTGCTCAGGCGCGGTTTTGCCCGAAAAGCTTCCGTGGATGACCTCCTCAAGAACCTCGAACGCAGCTATAACCTGGGCCTGGTCCTGACCTGTGACAACGTGATCAACGAACCGGCCTATATCTGCCATTGCTGCGGCTGCTGCTGCGCCCCCCTGCGAGCGATTAACGAGCACGGCGTAATAGGGATCCAGCCCAGCAATTTTATACCTTCCATTGATCCACAAGAATGCACCGGGTGTGAAACCTGCGTTGATATCTGCCATATCGGGGCCTTAAAAGCGTCGTCCCCGCAAGAACCCTCTCTTGATCGGGATACTTGTATCGGGTGCGGGGTTTGCGCCACTGCCTGCCCGGCCGATGCCCTGAGCATGGCGCGTAGGGAAAATATTTACACGCCGCCGGAAAATAAGCTGGCCCAGCTGATCACCATAGCCATGGAGAGGAAAAGGTTTTAATTATTGTTCGTTTTTTTACGGCTGCTGTTTCCCGGATCTCCCTTGCGCATTTTGGCCAGGAGTTCCGGCCGTTCCAGGTAAAGTAGGAGGATGGAAAGGTCGGCCGGGGTAACGCCTTCCATGCGGCTGGCCTGGCCGATTGTAGCGGGGCGAACCTGCTCCAGCTTTTGCCGGGCTTCGCTGGATAAGTTCTTTGCCTTTTGATAATCGAAATCTTCGGGGATCTTTTTATCGTGCATGCGGGCGGTCTTTTCCACCATCAGGCCCTGCTTGGCGATATAACCGGCATATTTAATCTGGTTTTCCAGCTCCCTGATCGCCCCCGGCGGGAGGTCGGGCAGGGGTTTATTTTCCCATTTCAGGTAAGACGGGTAGCTGATTTCCGGTCTCCTGATCAATTCCAGGGCGGTAACCGGCTGCCTGGGCGGGGATGAATTATATTCGGCCAGGAAGGTTTCGATCTCACTCCCGGGATTGTACCTGGTTTTTTCCAGTCTCTCCAGTTCGCTTTCAATAAAAACTTTTTTCTCCAGGTGCAATTTATAGCGCTTTTCGTCGATCAAACCGATGGACCGGCTTTTTTCTGTCAACCGCAGGTCGGCATTGTCCTGGCGCAGCAGCAGGCGGTACTCGCCGCGGGAGGTAAAAATCCGGTACGGTTCACGCACTCCCCGGGTAACCAGGTCGTCGATCAAGACCCCGATATAAGCTTCGCTCCTCTTTAATACCATCGGTTCCATATCTTTTAAATATATGGTAGCGTTAATCCCGGCCATCAGGCCCTGGGCGGCCGCTTCTTCGTAGCCGGTGGTCCCGTTTATCTGTCCGGCTAAAAACAGTCCTTCTACAGCCCTGGTTTCCAGGGAATTTTTCAGCTGGGTGGGCGGAGCGTAGTCGTATTCTATGGCAAATGCCGGACGCATAATTTCCACGTTTTCCAGGCCCTTGATGGTGCGCAGGAACATTTGCTGGACTTCCGGGGGAAGGCCGGTGGTGACACCTTGCAGGTACACTTCTTCGGTATCCGGACCTTCGGGTTCGATAAACACGGGGTGGCGATCCCGGTCGGTAAATCGAGCCACTTTATCTTCAATAGAAGGGCAGTAACGGGGCCCGGCCCCCTTGATCAGGCCGCTGTGAAACGGGGCCTGGGCAAAATTTTCGTGGATTATTTCATGGGTGGCC
>Ga0207421_10001628_pt1 | contig 28526 bp, 28 predicted proteins | sample SodLakKL_010_SED_4_FD_187542 | JGI IMG/M metagenome (GOLD analysis project Ga0207421, IMG submission 187542) | Alkaline sediment microbial communities from Lake Tanatar, Kulunda Steppe, Russia - 8KL_010_SED (SPAdes) (version 2) | ecosystem: Environmental > Aquatic > Non-marine Saline and...
GATTAGGTTTTAATAATAATAGATTTAGTGTTAGGTGGCATGATACTAATACTTGGAGTAGTTATTATGGTACTAATGTAGGAGAAATAGAAGAGAATAGATGGTATCATTATACCTTCTCCTACGACAAGCAAAATCAAGTAATGAATTTTTTTGTTAATGGAGATCTAACAAATCAAGTTGATAATATTGATTGGAATTATTCTGATACAGGTGTTGGTAGTATCGGAAGAAATGAATGTAATGATATATACTTTAATGGTTTAATATCAAATGTAAAATTCTACAACCGCGCCCTTAGCCCAGAAGAAGTATCCCTTCTATATTCTCGTGGGAGATAAGCTGTGTTGTTTTTTTTCTTTGTTTTAAAAAGGCCACTCTGGTCTTTTTTCTTTTTAAATAGATATTGTTTTTCTTTTAATAATGATATAAAATGGAAGCAGAAACTATGAAAAAAGTTGATGTTAAAATGAAATTAGATTGGCCCGAGATTGGTCAAGATAGAGCAGTGGGTTTTTTAGAGAAAAGCTTGATTAATGATAGGTTGGCGCAAACATATATCTTCGTTGGCCCCAGTGAGCTGGGAAAAAGCACTCTAGCCTTTGCCTTTGCTCGTAATTTACTGGCTAGTGATAGTAATTTTAGTGGAGATTTAAATAGTGCCGGAAGTAGCGCCAACAGTGATTTACATATCCTAAAACGTGAGGAAGACAAGCAACAAGTCAGTGTTGAACAAACCAGAGAGTTTATGAAAATGCTAAACTTTAGCTCTTTTTTAAACTCCTATAAAATTGGCATAATAAAAGAAGCAGAGAAGTTGACTCCGGAGGCTCAGTCAGCTTTACTTAAAACGCTAGAGGAACCTAACAAAAAAGTCATAATTATAATGCTAGTAACTGATTTAAGTGTTTTGCCAGCCACAGTTGTCTCCAGAGCTCAAATTGTGCGCTTTTATCCGGTTAGTCAAGAATTTATCTACAACTACATATTGGATTTAGGAGAAAAGAAAAGAACTAAAGCTAAAGCCTTGTCAGCAATATCGTTGGGCAAGCCACTAAAGGCCAAGAGGTTGTGGGAAAATAATGATTTATATGAACTTGAGATAGGAAGAGCTAGATTGCTTTTAGATTTCTTTGATCTAGATTTAGCCCAAAGGCGACAATCACTGCAGTCATATTTTAAAGGTTCAAGAAGTGAGCAAATAAAGGAAGCTGAGAATTTGCTTTTTTGTTGGGAAGGTCTGTGGCGAGATTTAATGCTTAGTGCGGTTGATAGAAGTGACTTACTTTTTTATCAAGACTTAAAACCGGATTTAGAACAAGTAGTACATGAAAAATCATCAAATCAGGATTTTTTTAAGTATTTATTGGAAACTAAGGAAAAGTTGAAATTAGCTGGTGATTATCTGCGAGCTAATGTTAATGTAGAGAATTCTTTGCTAAGCTTTGTCTATCATGTTTAATTATATTTAAATTCATTTATATGAAAAAAATTAGCCTAATTCTTTTAATAATCTCTCTGAGTTTAGTGCTCTCAGCTTGTCTGTCTTTTAGAAGATCTGGAGATGTTGGAGTTTCTGGTGGAGTTTTTGTTTCTCGTGATCAGGGTAGTACCTGGAAGAATATGTCATTTTCTCCAAGTGCTAGTGGTGAGCCAATTAGTTTAACGCATTTAAATGTTAATGAAATAGTGGTTGACCCTAGTGATTACAATGCGCTTTATATGGCCACCTACGGAAGAGGACTTTTCTCTACTTATAATCTCAGTCAAGGATGGAATAAGGTGGAGGGTCTACCAACAGCCACAATTTCATCAGTAGCGGTTAATCCTGACTCTAAGTGTACTATTTATGCGGCTGTGGCTAATAAATTATATAGAAGTGTTGATTGCGCAAGAACTTGGGAGCAGACATACTATGACAATAATCCTGAAGTTTTAGTTAATGCAGTAATAGTTGATCATTACAATAGCAATAATATCTATATAGCCACTAGTCGTGGAGAAGTTATAAAAAGTATTGATAGAGGAAATTCTTGGCGCACAATTCATCGTTTTGAAAATGGAGTTTCCCACTTAAAGATGTCACCACTTGATAGTCGTTTGCTTTTTGTGGCCACTGGTCGAAATGAGTTTTTTAAGTTTAATTCTCCTTCAAGTAGAAGTTCTAATTTAGAAGAAAACTTTGCAGTTTCTAATATGGAAAACTATAGTGAAGTTTTAGAAAATATAAGAAGAACTAATATTCAAGAAATCAATATTTGCTCAAAAGAAGGAGTAATTATTTTAGCCACTGAACAAAAACTTTTACGCTCACCTGATAATGGTATAAGCTGGGAAGATATTGACCTTATTCCTTCACAAAAAGATGCCGCTATCAAAGCGGTAGCGATTAATCCTCAAAACTCTCAAGAACTATATTATGTTACTGATACCAGTTTTTATCGCTCACTTGATGGCGGAGTTAGTTGGAACACTAAACGCCTACCAACTCAGAGAATTGGTTCCTCATTGCTTGTTAGTCCAGCTGATCCCAATATAGTTTATTTGGGAGTAAGAAAAGAAAATTAAAAATTAATATAGTTTTAACCCCTCTAAAACTGATGGGTTATGAAAAATTATGTTATATTTAAAAAAATAAAGGAAAAAGCAAAGAGTGATTATGAAAAAATAAAAACTATATACTGTCCTTATTTTAATGATTATGTTAGATTTAATTCTAAAGGATTAAATCATATTAAAATGAAATCGTGGAATAAGACAAGATTAAAATCAGATCAATATTTACGTCTAAAATTTTTGATATTAGCTCCTAAAATAATTAATTCATCAGGAACTGTACAAGAGTTGTTTAAGACAAATAAAAAAGAAAGAATAAAAATTAAAAATAAATGGGAAAAAATATCTAAATCAGTAACCTACTTTGCTTTTATTGCCATAAAAAATAATATAAAAGTTAAAATAATAATTAAAAAAGTTGAAAAAAGAAAACCATTTTTTTGGAGTATCATCCCGTTCTGGAAAAGCAAAAAAGATCCTTTATATCAAAAAACAAAAAAAGTCTTCCATGAAGGAGACTTAGAAAATGATTAAAAACTTTTTTTGTTATGATATTTGTCTGCGGTTTATGATATTCAACCGCGGGAGAACTAAGTCCTCACAAATATCATTAAGTATATATTAGCATAATAAAAATAAATAATCAATATAAATTAAATAAAAAACATATGAACACTTATTTACAAAACAAAGCCGAAGACTTTCAAAACACAATTGACTACTTTAAAAAAGATATTAGCTCACTTAGAACCGGAAGAGCTAATATATCAGTGCTTGACAATGTCTCTGTAGAAGCTTACGAAACCCAAAATCCAATCAATGCTTTAGCCAATATTAGCTCCTCAGAAGGAAAAGATATTACCATTATTCCTTGGGATAAAGGAGTACTAAAAAATATTGAAAAAGCCATTCAAGAGGCTGACTTAGGTTTAGGGATAGTAAATGAAGGCGATAAAATTAGGTTAACGGTTCCAGTGATGACTGAAGAAAATCGAAAAGAGGTAGTAAAGAAATTAAATGAAAAACTTGAAAAGGCTAAAGTATCAATTAGACAACTAAGAGATAGTGTTAAAGATGAAATTACAAAAGCAGAAGATGAAAAGCAAATTTCAGAGGACGAAAAATTTCGCTATATCAAAGAATTAGATGATTATATTGCTAAAAAAAATGAAGAATTAAAAGAGTTGCGTGATAGCAAGGAAAAGGATATAATGGAGTTTTAATCTAAAATTAATTAAATTTTATGTTTCTTACTATAATCATATTTCTACTGGTTTTATCACTTTTAGTTTTTGTTCATGAATTTGGACATTTCTATACAGCCAGAAAACTAGGAGTGAAAGCAGAAGAGTTTGGACTTGGTTTTCCACCAAGAGCTTTTGGCTTTTATCGCGACAAAAACAAAAAATGGCGATTTATAAAAGGCAATAAATCTTTGGAAAAATTAAAAAAGGATGAAGAAAAAGCCCCTGCCGATACTGTATATTCACTCAATTGGGTATTTTTTGGTGGTTTTGTAAAAATTAAAGGAGAAGATGGTGGCGGAAAAGATGATAAAGATAGTTTTGCTAGCAAGGCTGCCTGGAAAAAAGCCTTAATTTTAGTAGCTGGAGTTTTTATGAACGTAGTTTTAGCTTGGATTCTCTTTAGTGCTGGCTATATGCTTGGCATGCCTGAGGATGTAGAAAATGCTGGCAGACGAGCTAGAATAAGTGATCCTCAAGTTATGGTTAGCTCAATAATTGAAGACTCACCAGCTGAAAAGTCAGAGCTTAAAATGGGAGATGTGATTTTAGAAGTAGAAAATCAAAGTGTTAAAAGTGCTGATGAGCTTCAAAGCCTAGTAGCTGATAGAGCTGATTTAGAAACTGAGTTTTTAGTTGGCAATATTGAAGAGGAGGAGGATAGGGAAATTACAATTATTCCTGAGTACAATGAAGAGCTTGGGCGAGCAACAATTGGAGTAGCCATATTTGATACCGGCACAGTTTCATATCCTTTTTTTGATGCTATTTGGCAGGGAGCAAAAAATACTGGTAACTATTTAAGATTAATTGTTTATGCCTTCTATAATTTATTTGCTGACATGTTTGCTGGAGAAAGTGTAGAGGGGCAAGTTGGAGGACCAGTAGCGATTGCTAAATATACTGGTGAAGTGGCTCGTTTTGGCTTTGTCTATCTTTTACAATTTATTGCTCTGCTGTCGCTTAATTTAGCAATAATAAATATTTTGCCCATTCCCGCTCTTGATGGTGGAAGACTGTTATTTCTATTAATTGAGAAAATTAAAGGCAAAGCAATGAAGCAGGAAGTTGAGGGTTTAATTAATACTATATTCTTCTTTCTTTTGATTTCTTTGATAATCTTTGTTACTTATCGCGATATTATAAATTTATTTTAAAAAAAACATATGACAATTAATCTAAAAGCTACTAACTTAGAATTAACTGACGCCTTAAAAGACTACATTCAACTTAAAATGGACATGCTAGAGAAATATCTAGGCGATGTTCAAGTACTAAATTGTGATTTTGAAATAGAAAAAATTGTTAGCAGTCAAAACAAAGGTAAAATTTTTAGAGCTGAAGTTAATTTAGAGGTTCCCAGAGAACTTCTGCGAGTTGACAAAACTGAAGCTGACATGTACAAAGCGATTGATAAAGTAAAAGATCATTTAGTTTTGTCAATTAAGAAATATAAGGAAAAGCAACGTGATAAAAAGCGTCGGGCTTAATAATAATTATGTCATTTTTTAAAAAAATATTTGGTGATCCCAACGTCAAGGTGATTAAGTCAATCCAACCAATAGTTGATAAAATCAATGAACTAGAAACTGATTGGCAAAAGCTATCAGACCAAGAGTTGCAAAAGAAAACCGATGAATTTAAAAAACGCCTAGAGGGCAAAGAAACTCTTGATGATCTTTTGCCTGAAGCTTTTGCAACTATCAGAGAAGCTGCTAAAAGAAAACTAGGTCAAAGACACTACGATGTGCAGTTAGTTGGTGGTGTTGTGCTTCACAGAGGTCAAATTGCTGAAATGAAAACCGGTGAGGGTAAAACCTTAGTGGCGACTTTACCTTTATACTTAAACGCCTTAAGTGGCAAAGGAGCCCATCTAGTAACAGTGAATGATTACTTAGCTCGCGTTGGTGCTGGTTGGATGGCACCAATTTTTTACTTTTTAGGACTGAGCACTAGTGTAATAGTTCATGATGCCGCCTATCAATATGATCCTGAATATAGTGATGATAGTCAATATGATGAAAGATTAAGGCACTTTAGACCAATCTCAAGAAAAGAAGCCTATTATTGCGATATTACCTATGGCACCAACAATGAGTTTGGCTTTGATTATCTGCGCGATAATATGGCCTATTCGCTAGAGCAAATGGTGCAAAGACCACTGAACTTTTCCATTGTTGATGAAATTGACTCAATTTTAATTGATGAAGCTAGAACTCCGCTGATTATTAGTGCTCCGGCTGAGGAGTCAGGGGATAAATATGCTCGCTTTGCGCAACTTGTGCAAAGATTAAACGAGGGAGATGATTTCAATGTTGATGAAAAAATGAAAGCAGTTTCATTAACTGATGAAGGAATTTCAAAAATGGAAAAATGGTTAGGAATGGAAAATATTTATGTCTCTGGCGGAATCAAAGAAGTTCACCATATTGAACAAGCGCTAAAGGCCAGAGTTTTGTTTGAGAAAAATAAAAATTATGTAGCCAAAGATGGAGAAATAATTATCGTTGATGAGTTCACTGGTCGCCTTATGCCAGGTAGAAGATATAGTGAAGGTCTTCATCAGGCAATTGAAGCTAAAGAGGGAGTGCAAGTAAAAAAGGAGTCTCAAACCATGGCTTCAATTACTTTTCAAAACCTATTTAGAATGTATGATAAATTATCAGGTATGACTGGTACGGCTGAAACTGAAGCTGAAGAATTTGATAAGATATATAGCCTTGAAGTTGTAGTTATTCCAACCAATAAACCAAATATTAGAAAAGACCATAATGATTTAATCTATCGCAATGAAGAAGAAAAATTTAGAGCCATAATTAGAGATGTCAAAGAAAGAAATACTAAAGGTCAACCAATTTTAGTGGGCACAATTTCGATTGAAAAAAATGAAATTTTAGCCGACCTAATGGCTAAAGAAGGTTTAACTGTTCAAGCTTTAAATGCTAAAAATCATTTAAAAGAAGCCAAAATTATTGCTCAAGCTGGTGATATTGGCTCTATCACTTTAGCTACTAACATGGCTGGTCGTGGAGTTGATATTGTCTTAGGAGGTAATCCCGATAGCAGTGATAGTCAAGTGTTAAAAAAAGCCAAAGAAAAACAAATGAAAGTTAAAGAATTAGGTGGTCTTCATGTAATTGGCACTGAAAGACATGAGTCACGAAGAATTGATAATCAGCTTCGTGGAAGAGCTGGTCGTCAAGGTGATCCCGGTTCAACCAGATTTTTTGTTTCCGCCGAAGATGATTTAATGCGTATTTTTGGTGGTGACAGGTTAAAGAAAATGATGAAAACCCTAAAACTACCACCAGATATGCCGATTCAAAATAAAATGGTGTCTAACTCCATTGAATCAGCTCAGAAAAAAGTTGAAGGCAATAATTTTGATATTCGAAAACATTTAGTAGAATATGATGATGTAATCTCAAGACATCGTGAAGCTATTTATTCTCGTCGTTACAATATATTAAAAATAAGTGAAGGAAAAAAAGAAGGTAGTTTGTCTGATTTAATTAAAGAGATGTTAAAGGAAGAAATAGAGATGGTAGTAAATTTTCACACCGCTGCCGAGACATTAAAAGATTGGAATATCAAAGAAGTTAAAGAAGTAATGTCTACTATTTTTGACTTCAATGAAAGTGAAGCTGATTTAGATAGTATTGTCAAAGGTGAAGGTGGTCATGGTAAAAAAAGAGAAATGATTTCTCAAGTTCTAATTGATCAAGCTAGCAAGCAATATGATGATTTGTTAAATGAATTTTCTCAAAAAAATGTTGATTTTTCTGAAGTGGAGAAAGGTTTGCTTTTAAAAGCCATTGATCAACTTTGGGTAGAGCACCTAGAAGCCATTGATTATCTAAGACGGGGTATTGGTCTGCGTGGCTATGGCCAACGTGATCCCTTAGTGGAGTATAAAAAGGAATCCTATCGATTATATCATGAATTAATTGATTTAATTCGTCGCCAAGTAGTTTATTCTGTATTTAAAACCGCCGACGCCCTGAAAATGACTCCAACTTCAATGTTTTCCTTTACCGCTAATCAAGAAAAAGATTCTAATTTACAACTTGAAGGTGCAGCCAAAGAAATGAAAAGACAAAGTGAGAAAAGAAATACCGTTGATATGGTAAAAGAAAAAACAAAAGATAAGGAGGGAAATAAAGTTGGTAGAAATGATTCTTGTCCATGTGGCAGTGGTAAGAAGTTTAAGAAGTGCTGTGGTTAATAGGGAATAAGAGGATTCTGTAATCTTGACAGTGTATTGTATATAGAGTATACTTAAATTAACGATTTAAGGATACTAAGATACTAATTATATGTTAACAAGACAAGATTTAGAAATAAAAAATCCATGGTGGAAAGACGGTCAATATACTGTTTTTGAATCCAGCTTACCACAAAGAGATTTGTATTCAGTTATTGTTGATAATTTACGTCACAGTTTGATATTAAATATTGTAGGCTTAAGACGAGTTGGGAAAAGCACTATATTGAAACAATTAATTGGACGACTTTTGAATGAAAAGGTAAATCCAAGCAATATTTTTTATTATCCTTTTGACTATGCTAGTCAAATACAAAAATCGGAATTTCTTGATGAAGTTTTGTCTTTTTACTTTAAAGAAGTTATTAATAAACCAACTTTAAATTTTAAAGAAGATGAGACTGTTTATATTCTTTTAGATGAAATTCAATATATTGATGATTGGCAGTCAGTAATAAAACGTTATTATGATTTATCAAATAAGCATATTAAATTCATCGTCACTGGTTCCCAAAGCGTACTTTTAAAAGGGAAATATCAAGAAAGTTTGGCGGGTAGAATTTTTGATTACTATCTTCCCCCCTTATCTTTTCGAGAATTTTTAAAAATCAATAAAGAAGAAGTGGAAACATTAGAACCTTATGATTTATTTAAATTACCTAATATTTTTGGAAACTTAAGTCAGGCTGATTTGTATAATGGAAAACAAATTGCTAACTTAAGTCGAGAATATATTATAAGCGGTCAATTTCCAGAAACAAGAAAATTGGATTTACTAGAATATCGTCATGAATATATAGTTGAATCTGTTATTGGCAAGATACAGGCAGATTGTATTCGTATTTTTAATATTGAAAAAACTGATGAATTTAAATTGATTACTCGTCATTTATTAAATAATGTTGGCTCAATATTTGAAATGAGCAATATTGGACGAGAAGTAGGTCTTTCCAAAAAGACGATAGAGAGGTATTTTGGCTATTTAAGAGATAGTTATATTTTTGAAGTACTTTATAAATATCACAAATCACCGGTTAAACGTGGACGAAGCTTAAAAAAACTTTATACGCCTTGTGTTAATTTTGTTTGTGCTTTAAATCATTACAAGGAAAGTCACCTTGATGAAGTTCCACAAGCTTTTGGTAAGATAATTGAAAATATTGTTTATAATATTTTGAAATTAAAATATAAAAGCATTGATGTAAATGAGCCAATTAGCTTTTGGCGTCAAGGACAAAAAGAGATTGATTTCATTGTCCTAGAAAATGAAAAAAAACTAACGATTGAAGTTAAGTTTGCAAAAAATATTAACCCAAAGGATTTAGTGACTATGACTGATTATATGCAAGAGAAGAATTTAAAATACGGCATCGTTGTAACTAAAAGTGAAATAGCTAAAAAAGAAGTAAATGGACAGACTCTATATTATATCCCTTATTACCTAATTTTAATGATGATCTAATTTTTTAGGGCTTGTTAGAAAAGAAAATTTGACTTTTTTAATTAAAAAAAATATGAAAATTGAACTAAAAAAATTTGGCGACCTGCTTATGTCTAGACCAGCCGGGAAGGAAGCTTACCTAGCTATGTCAGCCTATCTATTAAGAGATTTAGATAAAAATGAAGTAATTGAAATTGATTTTTCTGGAGTTAAGGTTCTAGCGCCTTCTTGGGCAGATGAAGTTTTAAGCAAGTTAGCTAAAGAGTATAAAAATATAAAACTATTAAATACTGACAATGCAAGCGTTCAGGCATGTTTAAAGACTTTAAGAGATTACTCTGATTTTAAGTATTAATATGTAAAAATATGTCATTTGAAAAAAATATTGGTAAACAACTAAATTTTAAAAAAGAGCTAGATGAAGCTGGTAGCCATGAAGATGCTAAAAAGAAGGAAAAGACGCCTTTTAAAGAAATAGAACGTGGAGAAAAAGATGATCCTTGGGATGATTTAGGTCCCAATTATGAAGAGCAAAAAAGAAAAGAAAAAATTAGAAAAGAAGAAGAGAAACAAAGAAAAAAAGACAGTAGAGAAAATGATAAAATAAAGCGTCGTAACTATGATAATCGATATTAAATAAAACTAATATGAGTGAAAACAAAAAAGCAAATTTTTTACAAAACGAAGAAGAGGTTTTAGAGTTTTGGAAAGATAATAATATCTTTTCTCAATCATTAAAAAAAGATGCCCCTGAGGGTAACTTTGTCTTTTATGAAGGTCCACCAACTGCCAATGGTATGCCGGGAATTCACCATGTTATAGCCCGGGCTTTTAAGGACTGCATTCCTCGCTATAAAACAATGCAAGGTTATAGCGTGCAAAGAAAAGCCGGTTGGGATACTCATGGATTACCAGTTGAGTTAAAGGTGGAAAAAGATCTAGGTCTTTCAGGAAAAAAAGATATTGAAAACTATGGAATTGAAAAATTTAATCATAAATGCAGAGAAAGTGTTTGGCAATATACTGATGAGTGGAAAAGATTGACCAATAGAATCGCCTATTGGCTAGATTTAGATAATCCATACATCACTTATGAAAGTGACTATATTGAAACTCTTTGGTGGATTATAAAGCAAGCCTATGACAAAGATTTGCTCTACAGAGGCCACAAGATTGTGCCTCACTGTCCACGTTGTGGAACCGCGCTTTCAAGTCATGAAGTCGCTCAAGGTTATAAATTAGTTAAGGATCGGTCAATTTATACAAAATTTAAATTAATCTCAGAAAATGAATTTGTAAAAAAAGGTGATTATATTTTAGCCTGGACTACAACCGCCTGGACATTACCTGGAAATGTTTCATTAGCAGTGGGAAAAGATATTGATTATGTAAAAATAAAGAAGGGAGAAGATAATTTAATTTTAGCTAAAGAATTAGTGGAAAAAGTTATTGAAGCTGATTATGAAATTATCTCTGAATTTAAAGGTAAAGATTTAGAAGATTTAAATTATGAGCCTTTATTTGACCTGGCTAATTTATTTAAAGAAAAAAAATCTCACTATATAAGCTTAGCTGATTTTGTCAGCACTGAAGATGGAACAGGAGTAGTGCATACTGCAGTTATGTATGGTGAAGATGATTATAATTTAGGTCTAGATCTTGATTTACCTAAGGTTCACACTGTAGATGAAGCTGGTAAATTTATAGATGAATTAGAAAAATATGAATTAGCTGGTAGATTTGTAAAATCAGAAAAAACCGAAAATATTATCTTAAAACATTTAGAAGAAAGTCATAATCTATATAAAGAAGAATTATATGAGCATGATTATCCATTTTGTTGGCGCTGTGATACTCCACTTCTATATTACGCCAAAAATTCTTGGTTTATCAAAATGAATTCCTTAAAAGATAAATTGATTGCTAATAATGCAAAAGTTAATTGGACTCCTGAACATATCAAAGAAGGTCGCTTTGGTGAGTGGCTTAGAAATGTAAAAGACTGGGCAATTTCCAGAGAAAGATATTGGGGAACGCCACTGCCGATTTGGACATGCTCTGAGTGTGGGAAAAATAAATGTGTAGGCTCAAAAGCTGAACTGGAAACTGATATCAAAGATTTACATCGTCCCTTCATTGATGAAGTTAAATTTAGTTGCGTCTGTGGTGGTGAAATGACTCGTGACTTATCGGTCCTTGATTGTTGGTTTGATAGCGGCTCTATGCCACTAGCTCAATATCATTATCCCTTTGAAAACCAAGAATTAATTGATGATAGAAAACAGTTTCCAGCTGACTATATTTGTGAAGCCATTGATCAAACTCGAGGCTGGTTTTATACCCTACAAGCAGTTTCTGCCTTTTTAGACAGAGAAGCACCCTATAAAAATGTCATTTGCCTAGGTCACATTAACGATAAGCATGGCAAAAAAATGTCTAAATCAAAGGGTAATGTAATTGATCCTTGGGAAGTAATTGAAAAATTTGGTGTAGATGCAGTAAGACAACATATGTACACTATTAATCAACCAGGTGAAGGTAAAAAATATGATCTAGATGATGTCAGAGATGTTTTCCGGCAAAACATTATGCTAATTAACAACATCTATCGTTTCTATTCTACTTTCACTGATTTAAAAGAAGAATCAGAAAAAACTAGACCAGAAGTAGAAAATATTTTAGATAAATGGATTTTAACTCGCCTTGATGATGGAATTTTAAAGATAAGCAGTAATTTAGATAATTACAGGATTTATGAAGCTGCCAGAGAAATTCCCCTTCTAATTGATGATTTATCTACTTGGTATCTAAGAAGATCACGAGATCGCTTTAAAGGTGAAGATGAAAAAGACAGAGATCAAGCAATTTCTACTACTGCCTATACTCTTTTGACAATCTCTAAATTAATGGCACCTTTTATGCCTTTCATTTCCGAGCAAATTTATCAAAAAACAACTAACTACAATTTCTCAAATAATGAAAAATCAGTTCACTTAAGTACTTGGCCAAAAGCAGACAAAGTAGATGAAAGTATTTTAGATAAAATGGCTGATATTAGAAAATTAGCAGAGTTGGGATTATCAGCTCGTGATGAAGTCCAAATTAAAATTAGACAAAAACTAGCAACTGCTTTTGTTTCCGGACCAATAGAAAAGTTAGATGAAACTTATCTTCCTCTTTTAGCTGACGAGTTAAATGTTTTAGAAGTCAAATTAAAAGACAAACAAAATGAGTGGTCAGTTAGTTTAGATACTAAATTAACGCCGGAGTTAAAATTAGCTGGTCTTGAGCGTGATATAATTCGTTTAGTTAATGCTTTGCGAAAAGATAAAGCTCTTAGTCTTGAAGAAAAAACCACTATTTATTTCTCCGCTGATGAGAGTTTGCTCGATAGTATGGAAAAGATTAAAGAAAATGTCTTAAAAGCGACTATAAGTGATGGCTTAGAGAGAAAAGAAAGTCTAGATTTTGATAATAAGAAGAGCTTAGAATATGAGGGTAAAAAAATAGAATTAGCTATTTAGTTAATGAATTTTGACTTATTTTAAATAAAAAATTCAAAGATGCAATAAAGTTAACAATTCTGTTAACTTTATTGATTTATTCCTATTTCTTTGATATTATTTGATTGATAATAATAAACTTATAAATTAATTAATAAAAAACCTATGGATACAACTTATTGGATAATAATTATTGCCTTAGTAGTTATTGGTCTCTGGCTAATGGCTATGTACAACGGCTTAATTAAAACTCGTAATCGAGTAAAAGAGGCCTGGAGTGATATCGACGTTCAACTCAAACGTCGCTATGATTTGGTGCCTAATTTAATTGAAACTGTTAAAGGCTATGCTAAACATGAGCAAGAAACTTTTGATAAAGTAGTTAAAGCTCGCAGTCAAGCTATGAACGTGTCAAGTGATGATTTAAATAAAAAGACTGAAGCTGAAAATCAATTATCTTCAACGCTGAAATCTATTTTTGCATTGTCAGAAAATTATCCTGATCTAAAGGCTAATCAAAACTTTTTAGAGCTACAAAGAGAGTTAACTGACACTGAAGATAAAATTATGGCTGCTCGTCGTTTCTACAATAACAACGTTCGTAGATTTAACACTAAAATTCAAGTCTTTCCTACCAATATTTTTGCTAAAAAACTTGGATTTAGTAAAAAAGATTACTTTGAATTAAAAGAAGAAGCGGCTCGTGAGCCAGTAAAGGTTCAATTTTAATAAATTTAATAAAAAAACATATGGATATGATATTTTGGATTATTGGAATTATAATTTTTCTAATTCTAATTAGTCTAAAGCAAATTAATCAGTATGAAAGAGGAGTTTTATTTATTCTTGGCCGTTATCAAAAAATATTAAACCCTGGATGGCGAATTGTTATTCCGGTTTTACAGTTCTACAGAAATGTGGATATGCGCGTAAAGGCAGTAGATGTTCCAGATCAAAAAGCAATTACCAAAGATAATGTGCCGGTAACTGTTAATGCCGTTATATATTATAAAGTTACAACAGCAGAAAAAGCGGTAATTGAGGTAGAAAGATATGAGTACGCAGTTTCTAACTTTTCTCAAACTACTATGAGAAATATTGTTGGTGAGTCAAGTTTAGATGAACTTCTAGCTGAAAGAGATAGGTTAGCTAATCGGATAAAGGAAATTGTTGATAAAGAAACTGATGCTTGGGGAATTGTGGTTAATAATGTTGAGCTAAAAGATGTTTTTTTGCCTGAGTCAATGGAGAGAATGATTGCTCGTCAAGCTGAAGCGGAAAGAGAAAAACGAGCTGTGATTATAAATGCTGAAGGTGAAGTAGCAGCAGCTGAAAATGTCTCACAAGCAGCTAAAATTTTAAATCAATCAGAAGGAGCTCTGCATCTTAGAACTTTGCAGTCAATTAATGATATGTCATCAGATAAATCAAACACTGTTGTTTATGTAACTCCAATTGAGATGATAAAAGCTATGGAAGGATTTAGCAAAGTTAATAATAAAGGAAAAGAAGTTTAAGTATGAGTAAAACCTTATATCAACACAGTAGTTCCAATAAACAAAAGACCTGGTTTCTAATGACTGGGTTTTTAGTCTTAGTTATTCTTCTAGGCTGGCTATTTTCCTATTCCATGAATTCACCAATAATTTTATATATTGCAGTAATTTTTAGTATTGTTTTTAGTTTAATTAGTTATTGGCATAGTGATAAAATTGTATTAAAAATTAGTGGCGCCAAAGAAGTGAAAAAAAAGGATGCGCCAGAACTCTATCGTTTGGTAGAAAATTTATGTATTACTGCCGGACTGCCAATTCCCAAAGTTTATGTAATAAACGATGCGGCTCCCAATGCCTTTGCTACTGGCAGAAATCCAGAAAAAGCTGTGATTGCAGTCACTACAGGACTACTTGAAAAGCTAGATAAAACAGAACTTGAAGGAGTAGTTGCTCATGAGCTGTCTCATGTTGGTAATTATGATATATTAATTAGTACCGTTGCCACTATAATGGTAGGGATTGTTGTTTTGCTAGCTGACATATTTATTCGTTGGTCAATATTTGGTGGCAGAAGAAAAGGTGGTCAAGGAGGTAATGCTGATTTAATTATTACAATTGTCGCAGTTGTATTTGCAATTTTAGCGCCTTTGTTTGCCTATTTGCTTCAATTTGCGATTTCAAGAAAACAGGAGTATAAAGCCGATGTTGATGCTTCACTTTTAACTCGCTACCCTGAAGGATTAGCTAAAGCTCTGGAAAAAATTAGTCAATATTCCCAACCCGTAAAAAAAGCTAATCGAGCTACCGCTCATTTATATATTAGCTCGCCCTTAAAAGAGAAGAAGAAAAAAAATTCATGGTGGAGTAGAGCGATGGCTACTCATCCACCAATTGAAAATCGAATTGCTCGCTTGCGGGCCAGTAATCGTTAATATTTTTTATGTTAGCTTATATTGAAGGAAAATTAATTAAAAAAACTAACAATGCTCTGATTGTTAAGTTAAATGGTTTAGGTTACAGAGTGTTTATAAAAGAAAAAGATCTTTTAAGTTTGAGATTAAATGAAGATATAAGTCTTTGTTTGTATCACCACATAAAAGAAGATGGTAGTGACTTATATGGTTTTTTAACTTGGAAAGAACAAGAAATGTTTTCTATTCTTTTATCAGTCTCAGGAGTCGGTCCAAAATCAGCCTTAGCTGTATTATCTATGGCAACAATTGATGATATCAGCCAGGCAGTAATTGCTGGTGAATCAGAGATGTTAACTAAGGTAGCGGGAATTGGTAAAAAAACTGCTGCTCGTTTAGTTTTGGAACTTAAAAATAAATTAGACAGCTTTAGCGATGGCGAAAATCTTAATTTAGAAAAACAAAGCTTTAGCAGTGATGAGCTTGATGCTTTAATGTCACTGGGCTATACATTAATTGAAGCCAGGGAAGCTCTGAGTTTAGTGGATAAAGAAATTATAGATAGTGGAGAAAAAATTAAAGCCGCTTTAAAAATTATTGGTAAGAGATAATAATATAATTATATGAAACAATCAAAATTATTTACCCAAGCTATTAAAACTTTACCAAAAGATGAAGATAGTTATAATGCGCAAATTTTAATTCAAGCTGGTTTTATTGATAAAATCGGAGCTGGTATATATAATCTACTGCCACTGGGAAAAATTGTTATTGACAAAATATCTTCCATTATCAGAGAAGAAATGAATAAAGTTGATGGCCAAGAAATTTTAATGTCAGCCCTGTCACCTAAAGATGTTTGGCTAAAAACTAATCGCTGGGAAAGCTTTGACGCTTTATTTAAATTAAAGGGCTCAGATAAAAGAGATTATGCTCTTGGAGCAAGTCATGAAGAAATAGTAGTTCCAATTTTAAAAAAATATATTAATTCCTATAAAGATTTACCCTTATCGGTTTATCAAATTCAAACTAAATTTAGAAATGAAAAACGAGCTAAGGCGGGATTAATTAGAGGTAGAGAATTTTTAATGAAAGATATGTATTCTTTTCATGAAAACAGTCAAGATTTAGATAATTATTATGATAAAGTCAAAGATGCCTATTTTCAAATATTTGACCGTCTTAATTTAAAAGCAGATACTTACCTAACTTATGCCTCTGGTGGTGATTTTTCTAAATTTTCTCATGAGTTTCAGACAGTTTGCCAAAGTGGTGAAGATTTGATTTACGTTTGCTCTAAATGTCAAGTGGCAATTAATCAAGAAATAATTGAAGAGCAAAAAGTTTGTCCAGTTTGTGAAAAATCTGAATTTAAACAAAAAAAGGCGGTTGAGGTGGCCAATATTTTCAAACTTGGCACTCGCTTTTCTGAGCCATTTAAGCTAAGCTATAGTGATAGTGAGGGTCAAATAAAGCCAGTCATAATGGGTTGCTATGGAATTGGGATTAGTCGACTAATGGCTACGATTGTAGAAAACAGTCATGATGAAAAGGGAATTATCTGGCCTGAATCTGTGGCCCCATTTAAAGTTCATTTAATTTCAATTGGTCAAAATGAAAAGGCTCAAAAGCTTTATGATCATCTCAAACAATTACAAATTGATGTTTTATATGACGACAGAGATATGTCAGCTGGCAATAAATTCAGTGAAGCCGATTTAATTGCTTGTCCATACCGCTTAGTAGTTAGTGAAAAAACTATTGAAAAAGATTTAATTGAAGTTAAAAAGAGAGCTGATAAGGAGTCAAAGTTAATTAGTCAAGAAGAAGTTTTAAAATTGTTAAAATAATATGTTTAAAAAATTATTTACTAAATTCAATCATGATATCGGTATTGATTTAGGAACTAAAAATACTTTAGTCAATGTGGTTGATAAAGGGATTGTGATAAATGAACCATCAGTGGTAGCTATTAATAAACGAACTAATGAAATACTAGAAGTTGGTACTGAGGCTAAAAAAATGGTGGGCAAAACTCCCGGTCATATTGAAGCTATAAAACCCTTAATAGAAGGAGTGATTTCTGATTTTGAAATTGCCGAGAAAATGTTAAAGTATTTCATCTCCAAAGTCTATAAAGAAAACTTTTCTCTCTTTAATCGTCCCCGAGTAGTTATTGGTGTTCCTCTAGATTTAACTGAAGTAGAAAAAAAGGCGGTTGAAGACGCCGCTCTTTCAGCCGGAGCTAGGAAGGTCTATTTAGTTGAGGAAGCTATGGCAGCAGCAGTTGGGGCTCGACTGCCTGTAACAGAAGCGACTGCTACTATGATGGTTGATATTGGTGGTGGTAGCACCGAAATAGCCGTTATTTCTCTGGGAGGAGTAGTTTCTTGGAAGTCACTGAGAATTGCTGGCAATGAATTTGATGCTAATATTGTTGACTATATTCGTGAAGAATTTAATATTTTAATTGGTGAACAATTAGCAGAAAGTATTAAGGTTAAAATTGGTTCAGCGATTGCTCTTGATGATCCAAAAGAAATGGAAATTCGTGGTCGCGATTTAATTACTGGGCTTCCTAAAGCAATTGTAGTTAGTGATAAGCAAATTCGTGAAGCCATAAAAAAGACTATTGATAAAATGGTGGAGCAAATTAAAATTATTTTAGAAACCACCCCACCTGAGCTAGTCTCTGATATATATCAAAGAGGAATTTATTTATCCGGTGGCGGTGCTTTGCTTTTTGGTTTAGACAAAGCGATTGCTAGCGAAGCAAAAATTCCTGTTAAGATAGTTGAGGATCCACTTACTTGTGTAGCTAGAGGAGCGGGGATTTTAATTAGTGAGCCAGAATTGCTCAAAAAAATCACTATGACTTCTATTGGTAGCGACAAGTAATTTTTTGTCGTTTTTATGTTTAAAAATATTATCACTCAAAAAAGAATTATTATTTCAATTTCAATTGTTTTAGTTTTTTCTTTATATTTTTTTGGATTTTTGCAACCACTGGAGCGTGGATTGCAAAATTTTTTTAATTGGAGTTCATATCAACTAGCAACTCTGAGACCAAGTGAAAATTTTTATGCTTGTAGTCAGTCTGAGGAGATAATCAATTCTATGCAAGCTCAATTAAATAAGCAAACTATTGATGAGGCGAATTTAAAAATTTTAAAACAAGAAAATGAGCAATTAAGAAATTATTTTGAATTTTACAAAGAAAAAGAGTATGAGATTGAATTAGTAAATATAATTTCCAAAGAAACTAGCTTTGGTTTAAGAGCTCACAATCATAATTTAATAATTGATAAAGGAGCAAGTGATGGTTTTAAAACTGGTTTGCTTGTAGCTAATGAAAATGGGATGGTAGTAGGAAAAATTACCGACGTTAAAGAAGCTAGTTCACAAGTTTGTTTAATTACCGCAGCTGATTGCCGTTTAGCAGCCACTATTTTAAATCAAGATCGTAGCCTTGGTTTAACAGATGGAAAATTAGGTCTAACAGTTTCTCTGGACATGATTCCACAAACTGAAGAAATTGATGTTGGAGATATTGTTATTACATCTGGGCTGAGTGAATTAATTCCGCACGGTTTAGTGATTGGACGAGTAAATAAAGTTGAAAAGAAAAGTAATGAAATTTGGCAAAAGGCAATAATTGAGCCAGAAATTTCTTTAAATAATTTAAATATATTGTCGGTAATTGTTCCTTAGTATGAATATTCGTTTTTATTTAAATATTGTTTTTTTAATTTTACTAGCTAGCTTAGTAGTTCTTTTTCAATATTCAATTATTAGTTTATGGCCCTATCCTTTTTACTTGATTAATTTAATAATTCCAAGTTTGATAATTTTATTTTTAACAAAATCAAATTCATCAGTTTGGGTATTTGCTATCTCTAGTGCCATAATCTTAGATTTTTTATACTTTAATTTTTTAGGTCTAAACCTGATTATAATTTTTGTAATTGTTTTTCTAATGCAAATGTGGCTTAGAAATTGGTTTGCTAAACTCTCCATTTATTCTTTTATTGTTTTAGCAGTATTATCGGTTTTAATAAAAAATATAATCTATTATGGATTTATAAATATTTCCTTAATTATCAATCTTAATTTTTGGCAAGATATACTCTGGGAGATTTTATGGACAGTAGTTTTAACAATAATTTTCTTTTATTTATCATTAAAAATTAACAAAAATTTAAAGCCGGCTTTTTTGGGTAGACGACCTTTGTCCTGAGTTTAAATTATGTTAATATATAAATTATGAAATACGATATTTTAACAATTGGTGGAGCTACTTCTGATATCACCTTTTTCACTAAAGATGGCTTGCTGATTAAAAATCCGCAAGATTTACTTCGCCAGAAACTACTTGCTTTTGAGCAAGGAGCCAAAATTGAAGTTGATAAATTTCATTATCTCTTTGGTGGTGGCGCTGCCAACGCAGCAGTGAATTTTTCCAAAAGCGGCTTTAAGGTGGCTTGTTTTTTAAAAGTAGGAAGAGATGAAACAGGTTTAGCAATTAGGGATAATTTAAAAGAAAAAGGAGTAATGTTGCCTTTTATTCAAAAAGATGACAAACATCCAAGTGGTTTTTCTTTTATTTTAGTTAATCGTGGAGGGGAGAGAATAATATTTTCCAATCGTAGTGCTAATGAAAAATTAAAGTTAAATAAGGCAGTTATTAGTGCTGCTAGTCGTTCCAATTGGCTTTACTTTGCTTCACTGCCTAAGAATTGGCAATCACTGGTGAGACCACTTTTTAAATTAGCAAAACCCAAAATAGCTTGGAATCCTGGATCGGCTCAATATAGTAGTGGTTTAAAATCTATTAGCTGGTTTTTAAAAAGAACCCATCTTTTTATGTTAAATCATGATGAGGCAATTGAGCTAGTTTTAAAAGATGATAAGTATAAAGGAAAAAGCCAAGCTTTCTATAATAAGCCTAAAAATTTATTAACAATTATTAGAAATTATGGTCCAGAAGTTGTTGTTATAACCAGAGGTAAAGATGGAGCTGATGCTTTTGATGGAAAAAACTTTTATCACCAAGATATTTTTAAAGAAACAAAAAAAGTTGACACCACTGGTATTGGTGACGCCTTTAATTCCTCACTAACTGCTGCCTATAATTTAACTAGTGGCGATTTAAAAAAATCTTTAAAAGCAGCCGCCCGTAATGCTTCACTTAAAATTTCCAATTTAGGAGCACAAAATGGATTGGCTGATATAAGAAAATTATTAAAATAAATATAAATCTATGATAAATGGAGTAATTATAAAAAAATTAAAAAAACATGAAGACGATCGCGGACATTTAATGGAAATATTTAGAGACGATGAAAGCGAGCTAAAGCCAAAAATGTCCTACATTAGTGTGACTAAACCACAAGTTGTGCGGGGACCCCATGAACATGTTTACCAAAGTGACTTCTTTATATTCCCAGGACCAGGTGATTTTAGGGTGTATTTATGGGATAGACGAGAAAATTCAAGCACTAGTGGTGAGTATATGACCATTGAAGCTGGTGAGAGTAATCCTTGCTCAGTGGTGGTGCCACCAGGTGTAGTTCATGGCTATAAATGCATATCAGAGCATTCAGCTCTGACAATTAATCTGCCTGATAAATTATATAAGGGAGAAAATAAAGAAGAAGAAGTTGATGAAATTCGCTGGGAAGAAGATGAAAATAGTCCTTATAAAATAAGCTAAAATATATGTGTCTATTTTGCAAAATCATCAACCAAGAAATACCCGCTAAAATAGTATCTGAAAATGAAAGCGCTATTGCTTTTTTAGATATAAAGCCAGTTAACCCCGGACACAGTTTAATTGTGCCTAAAAAACACTATTCAACAATTGAAGACATAAGCGAAGGTGAGCTATGTGCTGTGATTTTAATGCTTAAAGAAATTGGAGGAAAGATTAAAGATAAGCTTGGTTATAAAGGCTATAATGTCAGTTTAAATAATGACCCAGTAGCTGGTCAAGAAATACCTCATCTTCATTTTCACTTAATTCCCAGAACTAGTGATGATGGTCTGAAATTATGGCCACAGAGTGAATATAAAGGTAGTAAAGCTGATGAAATTTTAGCTAAATTAACTAATTAACTATGAAACTACTAGTTAGCGGTGGAGCCGGATTTATCGGCTCAAATTTTATAAGAGACTGGTTAAAAAATAATCCAGAAAGCGAGATTATTAATTTAGATCTTTTAACTTATGCCGGCAATTTAGACAATCTAAAAGACTTAGAAGAAAACTCTAATTACCAATTAGTTAAAGGCAGTATAAATGACAAAGATTTGGTTTTTTCTTTAGTAAAATCAGTTGACGCCATAGTTCACTTTGCAGCTGAGAGTCATGTTGATAGATCAATTGAAGATAGCTCACTGTTTGTTGAAACTAATGTATTGGGAACTCATGTACTTTTGGAAGCAGCTCGCTTAAATGGCAACAAAAGATTTCACCATATATCAACTGATGAAGTCTTTGGCAGTTTAAAATTAAATGATCCAAAATTTAATGAAAATAGTAGCTATGACCCTCGGTCTCCCTACAGTGCTTCAAAAGCCGGGGCTGATCATTTAGTGCGATCATATTGGCATACCTATAAACTACCAATTACAATATCTAATTGTTCCAATAATTATGGCCCGTATCAGTATCCTGAAAAACTAATCCCATTATTTATCACTAATTTAATTGATAATAAGCCGGTGCCGGTTTATGGAGAAGGGAAAAATATTCGTGACTGGATTCACGTCAGTGATCATAACAGAGGAGTGGAGAAAATTATAAAGAATGGAAAAATTGGCTCAACCTATTGTCTAGGAGGTGGAAATGAATTAAGTAATTTAGAAATCACTTATGAAATTTTAAAAACAATGGGCAAGGGTGAGGAGATGATAAAATATGTTGACGACCGACTAGGCCATGACTTTCGTTACGCCATTGATTATTCATTAATAGAAAAAGAGCTTGACTGGAAACCTGAAATTTCTTTTTCTGAGGGTTTAAAAGATACGATAAAGTGGTATATTAATAATCCCAATTGGTGGAGAAAATTAAAAAATTAAAATAATAATAAACAAGCTATGGAAAACAAAAAAATTTTTATTATCGAAGATGAAGCAAATCTACTTTATAATCTAGAATCTCATTTTAGTGTAGATCAATTTTTAGTAGAAAGTAGTCAAGGCGACGAAGAGCTTGAGGAATTAATTGATCGACTCAAAGGCTTTATGCCTGATTATATAATTTTGGATTTAATTTTACCCAAAATTGATGGTTTTGAGATTATAAAAAGATTAAAAGATGAAGAGGAGTTAATGTATATACCAATTTTTGTCTTCACTGACTTAAGTGATGAAGACAGCAAGGCTCGTAGCTTGCAAATGGGAGCCGAGTATTATTTTATTAAAGAGGAGCTTGATAGTTATCAGTTTGCTGAAAAGGTTAAAAAAATAATTAACAACCAAGGAAAACTTGAAGATGATGATAATTTGGTGCAAATTTAGTTGACAAAATTATTGTAAAAAGACTATGATTAATTAAACGATTTTTTATCGTTATTTAAATATTTTTTATGTTTATTAAAAGAATTGGGATTGATCTAGGAACAACATATACTTTAGTTCATTTGCCTAAAAGAGGAATTGTGATAAATGAACCATCTGTAGTAGCTGTTTCTGTTGATGACAATAAAATATTGGCAGTGGGAAATGAAGCCAAAGACATGATTGGCAGAACTCCAGATACAATTGTCGCTGCTAGACCTCTTAGAGATGGAGTGATTGCTGATTATAGAATTACTGAAACTATGATTCGCTATTTTATTAACAAAACTCTAGGAGGTATTAGATTACTGCGTCCTGAAGTTATGGTTTCAGTACCAGCGGGAATTTCTTCAACTGAAAGAAGAGCGGTTATTGAAGCTACAATTGCCGCCGGAGCTAAAGCTGCCTATATTATCAAAGAACCAGTAGCGGCCGCTATTGGTGCCGATATTCCCATTGGCTCAGCCACTGGTCATATGATTGTTGACATTGGTGGTGGCACGGCTGAGATGGCTGTAATTTCTCTGGGAGGAATTGTGGCTTCAACTTCAGTTCGAGTAGGAGGAAACAAACTTGATGCCGCTATTTTAGAGCATGTTAGAAAAAAATATAATTTAGCAATTGGTGATAGAACGGCTGAGGAAATTAAAATAAATATTGGCTCAGCTTTATATATTGAAGATAAGCTTCATATGGAAATCAGAGGTCGTGATATTGTTTCTGGACTTCCCAGAAGTCTTACAGTTTCCAGCGATGATGTAACTTTAGCAATTGAAAGTGAGCTAGAATCAATTATTGCTGCTATCAAGCGAGTTCTTCATAAAACTCCACCAGAGTTGTCAGCGGATATTATTGATAAAGGAATAGTGCTTTCCGGTGGTAGTTCGCTTTTGCGAAACATTGATCAGTTAGTAACTAGAACTACAGGCGTGCCTACCTATGTCGCTGATGACGCTATGCTTTGCGTAGCAAAAGGTACTGGCATTGCTCTTGATAATTTAGATTCCTATAAACGAAGTATTTTAGCAACTAAATAAACTTATTTATGAAAATTGGTATTGATGCTTCACGTGCTAATTCAGTACTAAGAACGGGAACTGAATGGTATTCATATCATCTAATTAAAGAATTAGCTAAAATTGATAAAGAAAATTCCTATATTCTTTATTTAGACAAAGAACCAGTATCTGATCTAAAAGAAGCACTAAAACATAATAAAAATTTTAAATTTAAAATACTAAAATGGCCCTGGTCTAATTTTTGGACCCTGGGTCGTTTGTCTTTAGAGATGCTTTTTAACTCCCCTAAAGTTTTATTTGTCCCAGCCCATGGTCTGCCATTTTTTTGTCCCAGAAAAACCATTACCACTGTTCATGATATTGCCTTTGTCCACGAATCAATTCTTTATCGTAGAAAAAAATTACCTTCTAAAATCATAAATTTTTTAGTTAAACTATTTACTTTTGGTCGCCATAGAGCCGATTCTCTAGATTATCTAAATTGGTCCACTAAAAGATCTCTTAAGGTGGCTAAAAAAATTATTGCTGTTTCTCATTTCACTAAATCGGAAATATTAAATCATTACAAAGACACAAAATCAGAAAAAATTGAGGTTATTCACAATGGCTACAATGATGAGCAATATAAACACATAAATAATGAAAAAAAGATAAAGGAAGTTTTGCATAAATACGGCATTGATGTTCCATATTTTCTCTACGTTGGCCGTCTAGAGAGAAAGAAAAATACTCCTAATCTCCTGGAAGCTTTTTCTATGCTAAAAGAAGACTATCCTAGTTGGCCAATTCATTTGAGTTTAGTTGGTAGTGCTAGTTATGGCTATGATGAAGTGAAATTTGTGATTGAAGATTTTGATTTAAGTCCATATTTAAATATTCCTGGATGGATAGCTGATGAAGATATGCCCTATATATATGCTGGTGCTCTAGCTTTTATATTTCCCAGCAAACATGAAGGTTTTGGTATTCCAGTAATTGAGGCTATGGCAACTGGACTGCCAACAGCTGTATCTAATTTAAAAGTATTAAAAGAAGTTGCTCAAGATGCTAGCATATATTTTGATTACAATAATCCAAGGGAAATTGCTGATCTTATGATCGAGCTATATAAAAATGAAGATTTAAGAAAAGACTTAGCTAAAAAAGGACTAAAACGAGCTACTAACTTTAGTTGGCAAAAGAGTGCTAAAGAAACTTTAGAGATAATAACTAGTCTTTAATTTTAATTTTATTTGTGTTATTATATAGATGTTATGTTTAAATATTTAACATCTTTTTTTGTACTTTTAATCGCTTTTTTAGCGATGCCTTTTGTGCTTCAAGCTAAGGTAGTTCCAGATGACCCATATTTTGATGAACAGTGGTATTTACCAAAGATTAAAGCTGATCAAGCTTGGCAAAGAATTAGCGCTAGCCCTAATATCACTATTGCTGTAATTGACTCGGGAGTACAAATTGATCATCCAGACTTAGCTGACAATATATGGATAAATGAAGATGAAATCGCTGGTACCGGTCTTGATGATTCTGGTAACGGTTTCATTGATGATATTCATGGTTGGGATTTTGTAGATAATGTAGCTGATCCATCGCCTAAACTGGCTGATGGTTGGACTGAATCAGGAGCTTCTCATGGTACAATGGTGGCCGGGATTATTGCCGCGGTTGGAAATAATAATGAAGGGGTAACTGGAGTCACTTGGGAGGCGCAAATAATGCCTCTTAGAGTTTTAAATGACAAAGGTGAGGGAAGAGTTAGTGACGTTGTCCGAGCTATTGATTATGCCATAAACAATGGCGCCGATATTATAAATTTAAGTTTTGTTGGTTTTGAATATAGTTCAAGTTTACAAGCAGCCATTAATCGTGCTAGTCAAGCTGGAGTAATAGTGGTAAGTGCGGCTGGCAATGAAGATGGAAGTGGTGACGGCTTTGATACTGATGAAACCCCAGTTTATCCCGCTTGTTATGGGAAAAACAATTCACTAGTTTTAGGTGTTGCCGCTACTGACCCATTAGATCAAAAAACTGCTTTTTCTAGTTATGGTTATTCATGTGTAGATATTGCTGCTCCTGGTGTTAGCTTTTTTAACACAATTACTCAAGGAGCTAATCCCTTTGAACCTGATCTTTTATATGATGGCTATTGGTCTGGCACTTCTATGTCAGCTCCAGTAATTAGTGGCACTCTAGCATTAATAGCAGAAATGAACCCTAAATTAAGTCCACCAGAAATGGTTGATATTTTATTTAAAACTGCTGACAATATTAGTCGCTTAAACCCTAATTATTTAGGTCAATTAGGCGCTGGGAGAGTAAATATTCATCGAGCTGTAGAAACTGCCAGAGAAATGCTATACAATAATTTAGGTCGCATAATTTCCTCACCAGCTAGTGAAAATGAACTGGATTTAGAATTAAGTGATATTTCCGGTAATTTAGTAGATGAGTTGGAAATAAATCAGTTAATCAGAAGTGGTGCCAGAGTGGCTTCTGGAGATATTAGTGGAAATGGAAAATCAGAGATAGTGATAGTGCCAAAAAAAGGAGAAAAACCAGAAATTTTTATATTTAGCCAAGAAGGAAAATTAATTGGCAGATTCTTTGCCTATAACCCAAACTTCCGTGGTGGCATGACAGTAGCTGTCTCTGATTTAGACAACAACGGCCAAGCCGAAATTATAGTCGGCGCCGGTCCTGGTGGCGGTCCACATGTAAGAATTTTTGATCATCGAGCAAACCTTAAGGGTCAATTTTTTGCCACTGATCTAGATTTTCGTGGAGGCGTTAATGTAGCTGCTGGCAATATTGATGGTAGAGGTAACAATAGAATTGTAGTTGGATTAATGGCTGGCTCAGATTCAGCTGTAAGAATTTTTGATCGTCGTGGTAATTTACTAGGAATTTTTCTTGCCTATGAAAACGATTTTCGTGGTGGTATAAATGTAGCGGTAGCTAATATTGATGGTAGAGAAGATAGAAAGCATGAAATTATAGTCTCCCCCGGTCCGGGAAGATCTCCTGAGATAAAAGTTTTCTCTGACCATGGAAAACTAAAGACAAGCTTTTTAGCCTTTCGTTCTAGTTGGCAACAGGGAGTCTCAATTAGTGCTGGTGATTTAAACAACAATGGTATAGCTGAGATTGTAACTGGTGCTCTCTCAGGAGGGGATCCGCAAATTAGAGTTTGGAGTGGAAAAGGCAAATTGCTTGACTCTTTTTACAGCTGGGACAGAGATTTCTCCGGCGGAGTTAATGTTAGTGTTATTCAACTTTTAAATTAATATAAAAATAAAAAAATATATGGCAAAAAAAGTAATTTTTGATAAAAAAAATGTAGTAGTTTTTGGTGGTGCTGGCTTTATTGGTTCTCACTTGTGTGATGAGTTAATTAAAACTTGCAAAGTGATATGTATTGATAACTTTATCACTGGTCAACAAAGAAACATTGATCATTTACTAGCCGATGATAATTTTGTTTTCATTAACCATGACATCAACAATCCACTAAACCTAGAAGAACTAAATGAACTAAAAAAGTTTAAAATTGAGTTTCAAGGCATCCAAGAAATCTATAACCTAGCTTGTCCAATGTCACCTAAAAACTTTTTAGATAATCGCCTAAACACCCTAAGAACCAATTCAATTGGGATTATAAATATCTTAGACATGGCAGTTAACTATCAAGCCAAATTTCTTCATTTTTCCTCCTCAGTAGTCTATGGTCTTCGTGATGATCTAGAAAGTGGAATGAAAGTAAAAGAAGATGATTTTGGCAGAGTCAATAATCTATCAAAAAGAAGTTGCTATGATGAAGGCAAAAGATTTGCAGAAACGGCTGTTATTAATTATAGAGATACGGCTGATTTAGATGCAAAAATTATCCGTCTATTTAGAGTTTATGGTCCAAGAATGGAGCTCGGTGATGATCAAATGATCCCTGATTTTATAAACTCCGCTTTAGATAATAAAGATGTAGTAATTTTGGGAGATGAAAACTTCACTTCAGCTTTTTGCTACGTTGAAGATGTAATTGATGCCGCTTTTAAAGTAATGAAATCTGATATTAATAGCCCAATAAATATTGGTTCAGATGTGCAAGTTAATTTAACTGATTTAGCTCTTGAGATCATAGGTCAGACTAAATCTAATTCCAAGATTAAATACGGTGAAAGCAATATGTTTATGACTGAGCTACCAATTGCTGACATTACATTGGCAAAAAATAAGTTAGCTTGGATGCCTCTTTATAACTTAAAGCAAGGCCTAGAGAAAACTATTTTCTCATTGCAGGCTGATAAGGGTTTACATAAGTTTAATTAATATGTCATTTCCTAAATTTAAATATTGAAAGTAAAAGGCTTAAAATTTTCATATTTTAAGCTTTTTTAAAATCCTAAAAAATGATATAATTTAGGTGTATAAAAAATAAAAATATGAGTATCAAAAAAATATTAATTATATCGGTTTTTGCTTTAATTGTTGCTAGTCTCTCGCTTTTTTCTGTTTATGGGTTCAATGGTAGTGGAA
>Ga0207421_10001629_pt1 | contig 28524 bp, 21 predicted proteins | sample SodLakKL_010_SED_4_FD_187542 | JGI IMG/M metagenome (GOLD analysis project Ga0207421, IMG submission 187542) | Alkaline sediment microbial communities from Lake Tanatar, Kulunda Steppe, Russia - 8KL_010_SED (SPAdes) (version 2) | ecosystem: Environmental > Aquatic > Non-marine Saline and...
GTATTGAAGAGCATGACAGGGAGTTGGTACCTGTGATCATTCGCGTTTCAAACGAAATTCTTCGCTACCTGGATGGCCAGAAATATTACTATGGTTGGAGTTCCGAAAAAGCGGTTGATGGCGGGATGGAGATGTCATTTTATAGTTACAGCCTCGACCATTTTGCCCGCTGGCTCTTGGGATGGGGGGATGCCGTTGAGGTATTAGAACCGGAATCGCTGAAAGCGAGGGCCCGGGAACTGGCGGAAAAAACATTCCGGCATTATGATAAAAATGGCTGACACACAGCTGTCAGTTGTTGTCGCGACATTACCGGTGTTCACTATAAATCATCCACCCTAATTGATAACAGCATGAAACTCTCGGAAATGTTTTTGACAGAACTGACACAAGAAGCCGAAATAACCGAACGATTTCTCACCCAACTTCCGGATGATAAATACGACTGGCAACCCCATCCCAAAAGTATGACCTTCCGGCAGCTGGTGAACCATGTTGCAGAACTGCCCGGTTGGATTTCCTTTATCCTGGCGACCGACGAACTGGATTTTGAGAAGGAACCGTATCAACCGAATGAACTTTCTGACCAGGAGAAACTTCTGGACTATTTCAGAGCGTGCGTTTCAGATGCCAAAAAGGCGTTGTCGGAAGCACCGGAGGAGGCATTTTATAAAAACTGGAAACTTTGTGCAGGTGAGCTTGTGTTTTCGGATGGCCCCAGATGGGAGATGGTCCGGCACTCCTTTAATCAGCTGACGCATCATCGCGCCCAGCTTGGCACCTATTTCAGGCTTCTCGGCCTGAGTGTTCCCTCAACGTACGGGGGCAGTGTGGATGATGACCGTTTCTGAAGCCCTGCGGTAGATGACTGATTTACGGCGGGGACAAATGGCCATGATGTGATATATTGACCTGCACGTTTTTCCCCTGATCAATCCGGTGAGAACGCACAATGGCAGTAGTTGTGTTTATCACTCATCAGGGGGAAAGCGTTTATTTATCCCGAACATGGTCATGAATATTATGGGAACAAGATGCCGGAAATCAGAGGAATCATTGTAGATGTTGTCAACCGCACGATGTTTGGCGGGGTCATTAGTACAGACGGGAAACGGATACGGGAGATCCGCGAGGAGGAGGATGTTCCTCAGCAGTATATTTTGCCCGGATTCGTCGATTCCCATATCCATATCGAGAGTTCCATGCTGGTTCCATCCGAGTTTGCACGTTTGGCTGTGCGGCACGGGACGGTTGCAACAGTCTCCGACCCTCATGAAATTGCAAATGTATGCGGAATGGAGGGGGTGGCGTTCATGATCCAAAACGCCGGACAGGTACCGCTGAAATGCTACTTCGGTGCACCGGCATGTGTACCGGCAACGCCGTTTGAGACGGCCGGGGCCCGCATTGATCTGGCTGATATCGAAACACTGCTTGAACGAGATGACATTCACTATCTCGCAGAAATGATGAACTGGCCGGGGGTGCTGAAGCGGGATCCGGAGGTGATGGCCAAAATTGAAGCTGCCCGGAAGCGGGGCAAACCGGTGGATGGACACGCTCCCGGACTCAAGGGGGACAAGGCCGCGGATTACGCATCCGCAGGCATATCTACCGATCACGAATGCTATACCAAAGAGGAAGCGATAGATAAACTGAAAAATGGTATGCTGATCGCCATCCGGGAAGGCAGTGCCGCACGAAATTACGAGGCGCTCATTCCGCTGCTGGCCGACTATCCCGGAAAAATTATGTTCTGCTCAGACGATAAACACCCTGATGACCTCATGAAGGGGCACATGAATGACATCGCGGCACGTACCCTTGCCCGCGGGCATGACCTTTTTGATACGCTCCACGCACTGTCGGTGTTGCCGGTCAGACATTACAACCTGGATATGGGACTGTTGCAACCCGGTGATCCGGCCGATTTTGTGGTGGTCAGTGATATGGAGAAAATGCGTGTCGAGCAGACCTGGATTGACGGTACTCCGGTTTTTTCGGACAACCAGGTTCACTTCCCACAGCCCAAAATCAAACCCATCAACAATTTCAGATCATACTCCTGTATGCCGGATGATTTCCGGGTTACCTCGGACAAGGAAAAATCCCCGGTCATTCTGGCCAGAGACGGAGAGATTATCACCGGTATGGAGTGGGCGGCTTTACCGCGGCTTAATGGCCGGGTTTTGCCGGATTCCAGGCGTGATATTCAGAAAATTGCAGTCGTAAACCGGTATAAAAAGGCGAAACCGTCGGTTGGGTTTATCCGGAATTTTGGTATCAGGAATGGGGCGATCGCCTCTTCAGTGGCGCATGATTCCCATAACATCATTGCAATTGGCAGCACCGACGGTCATATCAGTGAGGTGGTTAATCTGATTATGGATCATGGCGGGGGAATTGCAGCAGTAATGCCCGGCAGGACGGAAGTGCTGCCGCTGCCGGTAGCTGGTATCATGAGTGATCAGCCGGGAGCAGTGGTTGCCGCAGGTTATGAAAAGCTGAGCAAAATGGCCCGGGAGATGGGAAGTGATATCCAGGCTCCCTATATGCTGATCTCGTTTATGGCGCTGCTGGTAATTCAGCGTCTCAAGATCAGCGACAAGGGCATGTTTGACGGGGAGAAGTTCGAATTCATTTACTAGCAGGTGCCCCTTAATTCGGAATACATAATTTGGCTTTTAAATATGCAATCCGTTATGTTAACGCTAACTTAAAAGCTGGTTTGAGTAATGTGGTGTGGAAAACCATAGTAACAACGAAGTGAAACCAGTGCTCTTTATTGCCGGTGATCCGACGCATGGGTTTGGAAATCATGAGCATCCCGGTGGATCAAAATTGTTGGCCGATACCTTGAACCGTGCTGATATTCACATTCAGGCGATGCTGGACGAAGCCAACAACCGGATAACGGGTGCGAACTGATTTCTTATCAGATAAGTAATCTTTCATCTGATCAAACCAGGATAAAACTATGAGTAAACAAGCAATGAACTTCTGTTCTAAATCCCGAAAGTGGGTTCCATATATAACAGTTATACTTTCATTCGCAGTGATGACCACCTGTAATTCCAATGAAGATGCAGCAACCGGCAATCTGGAAGGATCGGGAGCCGCGGATCAGATGGAGGTATTGATGATCACCGGTGGAGGCTGGCACGATTATGATGCCCAACAGTATATTTTGAGCGATGGTATTACAGAAAGAGTTGCCAATGTAAACATGACCATTGATTTCGAGGCTGGTACGGATGACAATGAAGGATTCATCTCGCGGCATGAAGACACAAATTGGGCTCAAGAGTTTGATCTGGTAATATACAATATGTGTTTTGCCGATAACCGTGACGTGGAATGGTCGCAGCGAATCGTCCAGGGACATGTGGATTATGGTGTTCCTGCCATGGTGTTGCATTGTGCCATGCATAGTTACAATCATCACGATGATGATGATACCTGGAGAAGGTTTATCGGCATGCAGACCCCCAACCATCAGAATCACAAGCCATTTACTGTTGAAGTGCTCGATTCGGGCCATCCGGTAATGTCAGGATTCCCGGAAGAGTGGGAGACACCAAGGGGTGAGCTCTATAACGTTGACAGAATGTTTGATACCGCAACCGTACTCGCGAATGCTTATGGAGAGGGTACCGGTGAGTATCAGCCGAATATCTGGGTGAATGAGTATGAAGGAGTCCGGGTCTTCGGCACTACGATCGGACACCACAACGAAACTATGGAGCATGAAAATTACCTTAACCTCATGGCCAATGGGTTGAAGTGGGCAACCGGACAGCTTGACTAAGCTAAAACAGGGATATCCTATGAGTAAACAGCCCGGGAAAAAAATAAGCGATTCCGCAAAGCGAACATCGCATCTCAGCCGCCGCGAGATGATCCGCAATTCGGCAGGTTTTTCTGCAGCCATGATGGCCGGACTGGCACTTCCCGGAAGCCTGAAGGCAAAGGAAACTGCACCCGGCGAGCGTGGTGACTCATACGGGGATCTCGAGCTTCCTGCGATCAGGAACGATCGCATAAAACAGGTGGTCGTTTCATGGCCGTTTATGGCATTCGGAGAGCAGTGGAGTCTGGATCAGCTGTGCCGATCTGCCGTCGAACTGGGGTGTCATGGAATCGAACTGGTCGGGCCGGAAGAGTGGCCGACCATGCAAAGATATGATCTGATCTGCGCGCTTTCCACCAACGGCATGCCCGATCCGCCCTTTGAAAAAGGTTTGAACAACCCGGCGTATCAGGAAGAGGTGATGGGACGCACCATTCAGCGAATTGAGGAGTGTGCCGCGGCCGGAGTACCATCTGTGATCGCATTTACCGGCTTTGAATACATCGACGTCAATGACCCGTCCAAAGGAGTGATACCACCTGATGAAGGGGCCGAAAACACCGTCACTGCCCTGAAAGAACTCGCACGCCATGGTGAGCGGCACGGTGTCACCATCTGTTTGGAACACCTGAATTCACGTGTTGAAGGAGACGATTACCGGGGACATCCGGGGTATCAGGGAGATCATATCGATTATTGCGCAGATATCATCCGCCGGGTCGGATCACCCCGGGTAAAACTCCTGTTTGATATCTATCATGTCCAGATAATGGACGGGGATATCATTACCCGCATCCGTGAATATGGAACCGATCTCATCGGCCATATCCACACCGCAGGTGTACCGGGCCGGCTCGAACTCGACAAAACCCAGGAGCTGTACTATCCGCCGATGATGGAAGCCCTGCTTGAAATCGGGTACGAGGGGTATGTCGGCCAGGAGTTTATACCGACCCGGGACCCGATGTCCGGCCTTGCCGAAGCGATGTCTCTGTGTGATGTGTAACTCTGACCCCGCGGCAATAACAAGAAATAGTTCTGCGATTGATTGTAAGTTTGTGAGCATGCATATTCAGAGAGGCGGAGATTGATATTTCTGCAATAAAGGGTTTTCACCAAAAATATCCACAAAGGTTTGAAATAGACATCCGGAACTTGAATATGATATATCGAATTGTTTTGGCAGTAATAATAACTGTGAGCATGATGTCCCCGGTTTCGCTTGCCAGTGCCGCCGGTGATAGCGAACAGCTTGTGCCTAATCCCGGGGTGGTCTCCTATACCTTCCGGCATCAGTTTGAAGAGGACATCGCCGGGACACTTGATCTTATCAGGGATATGGGATTCGATCATCTGGAGCTTTCCAACCTTTTCGGTATGCGGGCAGCGCAGTTTCGTGCGTTGCTGGATGAGCGCGGCCTCTCCTGCACCTCGTATGGTGTGGGTTACCGTACTCTGATGGAGGATACCAGAAATGTGATCCTTGATGCGTTGACACTCGGTGCCAAACATGTGCGGGTTGCCTGGATCCCTCACGATTCTCCGTTTGATATCGACGATGCCCGCCGGGCGGCGGACGATTTCAACCGTGCCGGAAAAGAGTTAAAAGAGGCAGGATTGCAGTTTTCGTATCACAATCACGGCTATGAGTTTCGTCCGCACGGGGACGGGACGCTTTTTGATTATATCGTGGAGAACACCCATCCCGATTATGTCGGATTTCAGATGGATGTGTTCTGGGTCGCTCACCCGGGACACGATCCGGTGGCTTTGCTAAAAACGTATCCCGACCGGTTTACGATGATGCATCTCAAGGATTTGAAAAAGGGGGTTGATGGAGATTATTCCGGCGGGGCGCCTGCCGAATACGATGTGCCGCTCGGAACCGGCCAGGTTGATTTCCCGGCATTGCTGCAGGCAGCACAGGACTCCGCCGTGGAATATTTTTATATCGAAGACGAGACCGAGGATGTGGTGAACCGGGTACCGCAAAGTCTGGAGTATATTCGTAATCTGCGATGAGCCTGGTGTAATATCATATATATTGGGAAGCCGGTAAGAGCAGCAGGGTGAATGATTATGAAATCTGGTATTGCAGGTTTGGTTCTGATGTTGATCGGCATCAGTCCGCTGTATGCCGATGCAGCGGATGATTTTCGCTATGAAAGTCGTAAGGTGCTTTTGCCGATTATCGGTTATTCCCCTGAAACAAGTCTGATGATGGGCGGTTTTGCCATGCGGCAATTTAAACCGGCAGGAGCCGGACCGGAAACCCGTTCCTCACAACTACTTGCTGCCGGAATCTATACCCTGAACAAGCAAGCAACGCTGGAGCTGATGTCCAATATCATCCTGCCCGGGGAGCGGTGGATCTTTGACAGCCGGCTTGAATATATTTGGTTCCCGCAAAAATATTGGGGGGTCGGGCCGGAGACCCGCAACAGAGATGAACTGAGTGTGGAATACCGCACGTATGGGGTGGACCTCCTTGTATTACGGAAACTTGAAGAAGGGGTGTATGCCGGACCCAAAATTAGTTGGAACCGGCTCACCGATTTTGCGTTTATGGATGACTCCGATATTCGTGCTCCCGAATCCGAATTTTATCACGAGGACGGTAACATCCTTCCCGGAATCAATGATGGCAGCAATACGCTGCCCGGTTTCGGGTTATCATTCCGATGGGATAAACGCAACAGTTTCATGACTCCTGCATCCGGACCATATCTGGAACTGACGGGCATGATCTATCCCGATCTGATCGGATCTACCCATCCGCACAAAAGCTTATTGCTGGATGCCCGGCACTATTTTGATATCCGGGGCGATAAGCGGTCGGTGATTGCATTCCATTTTCGAAGCAATCTGACCAGCGGTACATTACCATTCCAGGCATATTCGCCGCTGGGTGGACAGGAAATCATGCGCGGATACTACGGTGGCCGTTTTCGGGATTATAATGCTGCGCAAATTCAGACCGAATTTCGTCAGGCTGTGTGGTGGCGATTTGGAGTTGTTGCATTTGCCGGTGCCGGTGAGGTATGGGGCAGGTTTGATGCGTTCACCCTTGCGAATCCGAAACTGGCGGCCGGAGCCGGTTTGCGGTTCGACCTGAACCCGGAAGATACCAGCAACATCCGGATCGATTACGGAATGGGAAGGCACGGAAACGGACTGTACATCACTATTGGCGAAGCCTTTTAACAGGAGGGAATGATACACCCCGTTTTTGGCAGAGCCGGAGAGATTCAGCAGTGAGGTGATCGGGATAAAGGAGCGCATCAGCCGGAATGGGCAGTGACGCATACCGGCAAAGGCGATCAATCCGGATGGATCCGGTACGATACAAATGCAAAATGCCGGCTGTCGGGTGCCCAGCTCGGAACATTTACGGTACCCTGTCCACCGGTAAACCCGGCCAGTCTGGAGACCACCCCGGAATCCCGGTCCATCAGACACAACATGACATTTTTGTCGGGTGGATGATCGTCCGGTTCAATGGCATCAAGATAACTGAGGTAGAGCAGCTGTTTTCCGTCCGGTGATGGATGCGGAAACCAGTTGTTGCAGTCATCATTGGTGATTTGCACAGGATTGCCGCCGTCGGCATCCATCCGCCAGATCTGCATGCGCCCCGAGCGGGCCGAATTGAAATAGATATACCGCCCGTCAGGCGAGAAATCCGGCCCGTCATCTCGTGCGGCACTGTTGGTGAGATTCACCTCATCACCCCCCTCCGCCGGAATCTGGTAGATGTCGAACTGTCTGTTGCGCTCGGCAGTGTACACCAGTGTGGATCCGTCGGGTGACCAGGCGTGCCAGTACGAGGGCGCTTTTGTGGTGACCTGTCCGGGAACGCCACCTGCAACCGGCACCGTGTAGATCATCGAGTCAGCCCCTTCCGGATACCCTTCGGTGTGGTGGCTGATCGCCAGTGTTTGCCCGTCCGGTGATAAACCGTGATCGTTGTTGTTCCGTGTTGCAAACCCGGTAGGGATGACTGTTGGACGCGAGCCCTCCACCGGCATGCCATTGGGCGTAACGGCAATCCGGTAAAGCAATCCGCCCTGATTGAAAATGAGTGATTTCCCGTCAGGTGTCCAGTTTGGCGCTTCAAACCTCACGCGATCTTTATGTACAAGTGTTCGGCGGCCGCTTGCAATATCCAGCGTTTCAAGCCGGCTTTCCAGGTTTTTTATATTCATGGGAAGGGTGTTTTGTTTTTACGCTTTCCCCCTATGGTACAACACTCCACGGGGCTTTTACACTTGAATTTTATCAATCAATTTGATTAATTACGAATGCTCCTCCGGGTGATCATGTATGGAGGTGTAAAATACAATGTGGTTCAAATTAATACAGGGAGAGCCGATATGATGATAAGAAATTTTCTGATGACCGCCGTCGCCATGGTGATGCTGGCCGGTTTTACTGCGTGTGATCCGGAATCAGTGACAGATGAGGTGACCGTTTCGATGGTGGATCCCGATGCAACAAATGAGACCCGCGCCCTTTTTGTAAATATGAGGGATCTGGCCGGGGATTATATCCTTTTTGGCCATCAGGATGATCTGGCATATGGGGTGCATTGGAAAAATGAACCGGGCCGGTCGGATGTCAGGGAGGTAACCGGAGCATATCCGGCAGTTTTTGGATGGGAACTCGGCGATCTTGAACTCGGAGCTGAAGAGAATCTGGATGCGGTCAATTTTGAAAATTTGAAGGGCTGGATTCGCGAAGCTTATGAAATGGGCGGAATAAATACGATTAGCTGGCATCTCAACAATCCCGTCACCGGTGGAGACGCCTGGGATACCGAAGGACGGCCGGTGGCTACCATACTGCCCGGCGGAGAAAACCATGAGTTATTTAACGAATGGCTGGACAGATTTGCCGAATTCGCAAATGATCTTACGGTGGAGGTTGATGGTGATGAGCAGTTTATTCCGATCATTTTCCGTCCCTGGCACGAACACAACGGAAGCTGGTTCTGGTGGGGCGCCGACCACTGCACCCCTGAGGAGTATAACGAGTTGTGGCGATATATGGTAACCTATCTGCGAGACGAAAAGGGCCTGAATCACCTGATTTGGGCACATTCTCCGGGAAGCTTTGATGGCATGGCTGAGTTTCTGGAGCGCTATCCGGGTGATGATTATGTGGATCTTGTGGGTTTTGATATGTATAACATTGACCAGGATAATTACATTGAAAGCATGCGGTCACTTGTCGAGTATGCCGAGGAGCGTGGTATGATTGCCGCTTTCACCGAAACCGGAAACGAAGCGTTGCGGGATGAAACCTGGTACACAGAGGTACTTTACCCGCTTATCACACAGGATGAAGTTGCCCGGCGCATCTCCTATGTGCTGGTTTGGCGAAATTCACATGAGGAGACCGATCGTGTGGATCACTACTATACCCCCTATCCGGGTCACCCAGCCGCGGATGATTTTGTGCGGTTTTATGAAAAAGACGAGATCATTTTTCAGGATCGGTTACCGTATATGTATTCCATAGATGATGAAATTCAACCTCGAATAATGCCGTAGAACACTACCCGGGATCCCCGTGTAACCGGCTCTCCTGTTCTCGAGGATCTTCTGTAAAGAAATAGTCAATTTCATCTATGGAATCGACAGCAAAGGCATAGAAAAAGCGTAAGGCATCGCTTCCTGTGTTCCGTATGCTGTGTATGGCATTGCCGGGGATAAATATGGCTGTTCCCGGAGCGACTTTGTATACGGCTCCATCGATAGAGATTGAGCCTGACCCGCTTAGAATATAGTAGATTTCCGATTGTTCATGTCGATGTGATTTGAATTCGTTACCTGGCAGGATTTCCGCCAGTCCTGCCGTCAGGTCTTCGGTCGGTGTTTGTCCGGAACTGAACAGGGTGCGCCAGCAAATATCACCATGTACCCTGTCGCTCCATCCATCGGGGCAGGGCCCCTCGTGTTTTATAACAGGTTGTTTTTTTACTGTCATAAACCGGTTCATTGGATATCCAGGATTTTCTCATTCTATACGATATAATATAATGACTACAGAAATAAACGCATCCGAAAATAATAAACCCCGTAATTATGAGGGGGCCGGAGACTCCATCCGTCCGGACAGGCAGGGCGATATCCGGTATCTGCATGATGGCTGGGTTTTCGGGCCGGCAGATTCGACAAATACGGGCGGTTCCGGCAGACTGGTGAATGTCTCCATACCGAAAAGAATGCCGGCTGAAGTGCCGGGTACGGTCCACACCGATTTGATGAAGAATGGTGTGATCGACGATCCCTGTTACCGCGACAACGAATATGACCTGCAGTGGATCGGGGAGCGTGACTGGATATATCACACCGAGTTCCGGGTTGATCAGGAATTATTGCAACACCGGAATATCGAGCTGGTGTTTGAAGGACTTGATACCTGGGCCGAAGTCTATTTAAACGACCGGAAAATTCTTACAGCCGATAACATGTTCCGTACCTGGAGAGTGGATGTGTCGGATCATCTGACGCAAGGTAAAAATCAGCTGGAAATACGCTTCAACAATTACATCAAGGTGAACAAGCCAAAATGGGATGCGGCTCCCTATCGGTTGCAAGCAGTAGATAATAACGACCAGGCAGAGGTCAAACTGAGCGTATACTCCCGAAAAGCGGGATTCCACTTCGGATGGGATTGGGGCCCGCGTCTGGTAACATGCGGTTTATGGAGGCCGGTCAGCCTTCAGGTATGGGATGATTTCAAGATCACATCGGTTCATTTTCAACAAGCTTTTCCCGAAGAACAATCGGTCGAAATAACTGCAGTCGTGGAGGCAGCTGCAACCCGGTCTCAGGAGGTATCCATTGACGTACGAAGCAGCGGACAGGTTCATGCAACAGAAAAGGTCACCCTTCGTGAAGGGACTCACTGCTATCCGGTAAGGTTCCGGATAAAGGATCCGAAACTTTGGTGGTGCAATGGGCTTGGCAATCCCCATCGCTACACCTTTATTGTGGAAGTGAAAGGGGATACCGGATTAACAGACCGCACTGAAACCCGAATTGGAATTCGGAAATTGCGGCTGGTCCGTGACGAGGACGATGCCGGCCGCAGTTTCTATTTCGAATTAAACGGCCGACCGGTTTTTATCAAGGGCGCCAATTACATCCCACAGGATAATTTCCAGAATCGCGTGACTCCGGAACGGTGCGAAACATTGATTCGATCGGCAGCAGAAGTACATATGAACATGCTTCGGGTCTGGGGTGGAGGAATTTATGAAGAGGATCATTTTTATGAACTTTGCGACCAATACGGGATTCTGATCTGGCAGGATTTAATGTTCGCCTGTGGCATGTATCCATCCGATGAAGATTTTCTGGAGAGCGTCTGGCTGGAAGTTCGGGACAATGTGCGCAGATTGAGAAATTATGCCTGTATCGCGGTATGGTGCGGCAATAACGAAAATGAGATGCTGTGGCATCTGATGTGGAAGTCGCACTACTCTTCCGATCAGCAGAAACAATACGAACATGATATGCATAAACTGTTTTACGATACCATTCCGAATGCCATCCGGGAGGATGACAGGACACGGGATTATGTGCCGACATCTCCAACGGCGGGATTTGCCGGGCGCGCGTATAAGACGGGGAGTCTGCATTATTGGGATGTCTGGCATGGGCGAGAACCTTTTGAAAATTACCGGAACCATATCGGACGATTTATGACCGAGTACGGGTTTCAGTCTTTTCCCGATCTGGAGTCGGTGAACCGGTTTAGCATTGCTGATGATCACGATATCGGCTCCCGTGTCATGGAAGCACATCAGCGCTGCATGGAGGATGAGCGGCGGGACCGGCAGTACGGCAACCGGCTGATTGCCCATTATATGGAGCGCTATTTCCGAACTCCGAAAGATTTTTCCTCTTTCCTGCTGGTTTCCCAGCTGCTTCAGGCCAAAGGCATGGCAATGGCGATCGAGAGCCACCGGGTCGGGAAATCTGACCGATACTGTATGGGAACCATGTTCTGGCAGCTTAACGACTGTTGGCCGGCAATCTCGTGGTCAAGTGTGGATTACTACGGCCGGTGGAAGGCTCTGCATTATCATCTTAAGAAAATTTATGGGGACCTCCTGATTGTTGTCCGGCCGGAAGATGGGGATGACGCACGCATCTCATTCAATATCGTCTCCGACCTCCCATATCCGTTGACCGGATGCGAACTGAAAATGACCGTCAGGAGCTTTGGAGGCGATGAGGTGTCACAGCAATCAATGCCGCTGGACATTGCGGCGGAGCGTGTCGTGAAAGCCATGGAATTCCGGAAACCGAAGCTAACCGGTAATCAGGATGAGAAACAGCTGTATATCCGGGCGGAGCTGCACCAGGACAGGAAGTTACAAGCCAGTAAGTTGTACTTTTTTGTCAACGAAAAAGATCTGGCACTCACGGATCCCGGTCTTTCGTATGAAATGTTAACTGTTGCCGGTGGATACCGGATCACGCTTCATTCCCGGCGTTTCGCAAAAAATGTATATTTGTCATTGGAAGGTGTTGAACACCATTGCTCCGACAACTTTTTTGATATGGAGCCGGGAGAGACAAAAGAGGTAGTGATAGAGGCTTCGGGTGATGTACCGAATGTGGAGAAGAAGGTCCGGGTGATTTCATTGATCGATACGTATTAGTGACGCGTATTCAGAGAAAAATCCGGGAAGGAAGTTGCTCCCGGATTTTATATGTTCAGACTCTGTCAGGTTCAGGAATTCACTCCCGGGGTTGGTTGGGATCCTGCGGCAGACCGAGTCGGCGGAAGAACTCTTCGGGCTCTTCGCGAATACGCACTGTTTCGTCAAAAGGTAAATCAAGCTCTTCATAAAGCGCTCTGCGCCCCACAATATCGTCCACCAGTTCCTGATAGGCGATCTGCCCGACGCGAACAGCAATGCGTCGCGGAACGACAACTACCCCGTCGGCATCTGCTACAATGACGTCACCGGGATAGATAAGCACATCCCCGATAACTACGGGACGCTGTACATCTATAACCTCGTTCCGGCCAATTCGTTCGCCACGCCCCCGATTATTGTAGTCGGTATACACCGGATTGCGCTGCAGAATGATTTCATCGATATCACGGATTCCACCGGCTGATACCACACCGACCGAACCCTGGTTCTGCCAGTCCATAATGTTTTTGGATCCGACCGAACCGGCATCATTGACCCCCTGGTTATCGATGACTACCACGGAACCTTCCCTGATGTACTCCTGAAAAGGTTCGGGAGAGAGCTCATTGTACCACATACCACGCCACTCACGGTACGCTTCGTAATTGGTCGGATCTGTCAGATCCGCTCCCGGATGTTTTGGACGGTTGGTTGGCCCGTACCGAACGGTGACGGCGATTCCCGAGAAACGGTGTTCCATGTTTTGGACATCCTTCCATAGCGGGGAAATTTTCGGATCCATGACTCCAACATCGATATAGCCGACCGTCACCATCCCATCCACGACATCGGCAACACGTGCTCCATCATACAATTCCAGCAAAACGTCATCAGAAACGCCGTTATTATTATCCGGAAGTGCAATACCGGTATTGAATCCGCCCAAAACCACTGTCAGAACACAGATAAGCAGGATCTGTTTGTTCATATTGGCCTCCATAAATATTTAGATTAATAAATCAATTTTATTAATCTAAATATAGAAAATCATCCGGGTTTTGCAATGTTTTACTCCTCAAACGGATTGAGTCCCATTTCGAACCATGCAAAGGCATACCGGTCGGCCCATTCACGGATAACCGACTCGGTGGATCGTCCGGCACCATGGCCTGCTCGAGTTTCGATCCGGATGAGTGTTGGATTGTCACCCGCATGTTTGTCCTGCAACTCGGCTGCAAATTTGAACGAGTGAGCGGGAACCACACGGTCGTCATGATCGGCGGTTGTGATCATGGTGGATGGATAAACCGTTCCCTCCTGCACATTATGCAGCGGGGAGTAGCTGAGCAGATATTGGAACATCTCTTCGCTCTCTTCCGAAGTTCCATAGTCGTAGGCCCATCCGGCTCCGGCCGTAAAGGTATGGTATCGAAGCATGTCCAATACACCAACTGCCGGAAATGCCACAGCTGCGAGGTCCGGACGCTGTGTCATGATCGCTCCGACCAGCAGGCCTCCGTTTGATCCGCCGGCTATGGCCATCCGATCGCTGGATGTATAACTGTTATCAATCAGGTATTCACCAGCCGCGATGAAATCGTCAAAAACATTCTGTTTGTTTTTCCGGATTCCGGCATGGTGCCAGCGCTCTCCGTATTCGCCGCCACCCCTGATATTCGGCTGGGCATATATTCCCCCGCTTTCGAGCCAGAGCAGGCGATTGACACTGAATGACGGACGCAGGCTTATATTGAATCCACCGTAAGCGTAGAGATACGTGGGGTTGGTGCCGTCCATCTCCAGGCCTTTTTTGTACGTGATGAACATCGGGATTTCGGTACCGTCCTTGCTTTCGTAAAATACCTGTTCGGTGACGTAATTTCCCGGGGTAAAGTTGATATCCGGAGTCCAGTAGAGCTCAGAACTACCCTTCTCAATGTGAAATTCATAAATGGTCGACGGATAGGTAAACGAAGTGAACGAATAGTAGAGCGTGGTATCGTCCCGCTCACCGGAGAACCCGCTGGCTGTTCCAATAGCCGGCAGCTCCACTTCCCGGACGAGGTTTCCGTCATAGTCAAATTGTCTGATTTCGGTCTGGACATCAATCATGTAATTGGCGAACAGGTATCCGCCGGCCGTATTGACATTGAGTACATGATCGGTTTCGGGGATGACATCGGTCCAGTTTTCCGGTTCCGGATTGTTAATGTCCGCCGCCACCAGCCGGTAATTCGGAGCATTGAGGTTGGTGTGAATGAGCAGCCGGTCACCGTCTGAATCAATAAATGTGTGATCGTTTGAGAAGTCACCGACGATCGTGACCAGTTCGTTGGTATCCGATGCAAGATCTTTTACATATAGTTCGTTGCCGGTAGTGCTTTCGGCTGCTGAGATAATCAGATAGCGCTGATCATCCGAGATTCCGCCGTAAACATACCGCCTTGGCGTGATATCTCCACCGAAAACGAGTTCATCGTCGCTTTGGGGCGTTCCGATGGTGTGATAATACAATTTGTGCTGATCGGTCATGGCCGATAACTGACTGCCATCGGGTGATTCATAACTGCTGTAATAAAATCCCTCGTTTCCATACCAGGAGATCCCTGAAAACTTGATTTCCACCAGGGTGTCGCCGATCTGTTCCATGGAATCGGTATCCCTGACAATCACCTTTCTCCAGTCGGATCCTCCTTCGGAGATGGCATAGGCGACTTTCGATCCGTCTTTAGTGAAACTGACAGTTGCAAGGGAGGTGGTACCGTCCTCGGAAAAGGTGTTAGGATCTAAAAAGGTATCCGCTTCGCTTACAATATTACCATCCTCTTTATCAACAAGTTCGGGAACCCGATAGAGTACCGAGTGGTTCTGCAAACCGTCATTATGGGAAAAATAGTAGTAATTGCCGCGCCGGTTGGGAGCACCCAGCCGTTCGTAATTCCAGTCTTCGGTGAGGCGTTCGTGAACTTTATCACGGAAAGGAATCTGATCGAGGTAGTCGAAGGTGACCTTGTTTTGTGCTTCGACCCAGGCTGCAGTCTCTTCGGAGAGATCATCTTCCAGCCACCGGTAGGGATCGGGGACTTCGGTTCCGAAATAGACATCAACCGTATCGTCTTTTCGGGTGTCGGGGTATTCAAGCAGCCGGGCCGTATTTTTTGTGGTGGTGTCCGTTTCGCCGGTATCGGAGGTTACACCGGCTGAAGCTGATGCAGTGGCCGTTGTCGTTGTGTCATTGTTTTGGATTGCTTCCTGTTGCTGGCATGCGTTAAGGATCAGTGTGGCAAATAAAAATAAAAGTAATGTTTTCATGGTCAGATACATGGACAAAGTTGGCAGTGCTTTAAGCACAAATGGAGATAGCGTAACAGGGGATGATGAAAGAGTTAATTTCACAATATACAAAAGTATGAAAAATTATGACAGATGGTAGTTAGGTATTGGGAAATTTCTGTGGGGACAGGGAGCTTTTTTATAAGGATGATGCCTGCCGTGGTGTCGTGAACCAAATCAGGATGATCATCCAGTAGTGCCCAGCCCGCCCGCTATTGCGTTGAGTACCAGCAGCATGTCCGGAAGCATCTCATCCGCTTTCTCTTGATTTCCGGCATCTTTTTGTTTCCGCCATTTTTTGAGCTGCTCAATCTGAAGACGGTGCAAGGGCTTGAGTCGCTCGTTCCGGAACCGGATCATGGTATACATCCGGGGCCTTCGTTTTTGCAGTGAATGCCCGTAAAGAATTTCGAGCATGTTGCGTGTTCGGTGATATTCTTCCGTGATATTTGCAAGGCAGGTTTCGGCCGCATCCTGATCCTCCATCAGTTCAGAGTACCATTTCATGATTTCTGTATCACTCAGGGCAATTGCAGAGGATGCATTGGTGATGATGTACCGGAATGGCATGAAATTGACGGCGTGCTGTTTTAGTAAATCAAAAGCATCGGTGTCGTTTCTCTGGAGTTTTTCCAGAGCGCTTCCCACGCCGTACCATCCGGTGAGAAAAAAACGGGATTGACTCCAGCTGAATACCCACGGTATGGCCCGCAGGTCTTCAAATGATCGTTTTCCGGTGCGCCGGGCCGGACGTGAGCCAATGCTGCTCGATTCAATGATATCGATCGGCGTAACCTGTGAAAAGAAGGAGACAAAACCATCAGACTGTACCAGTCCCTGGTAGCTCTCCAGACTGTAATCATACAATCGGTTAATGATGGGTTCCAGGGTTTTGTAGAGCGTACCCGATTTGTCGTTTGTGTCATTGCCGGGTGAATCAAATGTTCCGAGCGTAAGGCCGGCGGTTCCCGCCTGTAGCAGCTCCAGGTTGTAGAGAGCGGTTATCCTGTTGGCGTACTTTTGCGAAATGACTTCACCCTGCTCGGTCAGGCGCATATCCCCTTGAATCGTATCGGAGGGCAGGCCGGCTATGAACCGGTGGGTCGGTCCGGCTCCGCGGCTGATCGTACCACCCCGTCCGTGGAAGAACCGGATACGGATATTATGTTTTTTACCAATGGCAGTCAGGTTGCGCTGGGCGATGTTGAGGCTCCACAGGCTTGCCAGAATGCCGCCATCCTTGTTGCTGTCACTGTATCCGATCATCACTTGTTGAGAAAGTCCGCTTCTATCGGAATTTGGTTCGTCCACTCCGCCAGAATCCGATGATATGTCAGGCCGGGAGTGGTGCGTCAAAATATCCGATGTAATGACCCGGCCATCGGCAATTTTATGGTGAAGCTGCAAGCTGTTTCGGGTAATCGGGTGATCCAGGAATTGATCTAGAATCTCGGGGCCCCTCTCAAGATCTCCGATTGTTTCGAGAAGCGGCACTACGGGAAAAAGACACGCAAGTCCCTCATCCGTTGAGACGAGTAATCCTGCCTCTCTGGCAAGAAGGTAGACAACCAAAAGGTCCGAAAGACTGCGCGTCATACTGACAATCAATGCACCGATTCCGCGGGTTCCAAAACGGCGGACATGACGATATAATACACGGTAGGCGGCCAGTACCGTATCGGCCTCTTTGCCGATTCCATGGCGATGCCGCACAAAGGGACGGGCGGTTTTAAGCTCATCATTCAGAAACGCAAGCCGTTTTTCTTCCGACCAGTCGGCAAATTGCGCACCGTCCGTGATTCCGCCGGCAACAAGCAACTGTGAAAGTGCCGCGTCATGAAAACTGCTGTTCTGACGGATATCCAGTGATGCCATGTGAAACCCGAAGGTGTCGATTTTCCGGGCGACCGGTTCCACATCAGCGCGTGCAATGCGCTCTGCATTGATGGATATCAGTGATTGTGACAATACGGACAGATCATCCTGAAGTTCATCATGTCGGGTGTAATAGCGGTCGTCGTCAATTTTTAGCAAGGGTTCACCCGCGTCATTCAACGGTAACCGAACCTGCATGATATTTACAAATTGCCGCCACGGTTCATTGGGATTGCGATCGAATGCCCTTTTCCCGGCATCTCCGGTGATCCGGAGTATGTAATCAAGCCGGTTTTTAAAAAAATCCGGTGTGGATACCTGGTGTGAGGAGATGCTGATTTTCCTGGCCAGTTCGGAGAGGTCCCGCCGAATCTGCTGCAGTGCATTTTTCCGCAATTCCAAGAGCGTATGTTCGGTAACTTTATCCGTTACAAAGGGATGCCCGTCACGGTCACCACCAACCCAATTCCCGAAAGAGATCTGCGGAAGCTGGTTACGGTCTTTAATGAGACCGGGATCAAATCCTGCTTCTGCCCAGGCGTCCCGCAATCGCCGGTCAAGCATCGGCAGCACCTGCGGATAGACATTCTTTAGGAAATGCATCACATTGCGAAGTTCATCCTGAATAGCGGGCTTTTGAAGAAACACTTGCCCGGTTTTCCAAAGACGTTCCATCGCTACTTTGATCTCTTCGGTGATTTGCTCTTTTTCATTGTCCGTCCAGACCTGGTTTTCCCTCTTGACCATCAACAGGTAAATAGTGCGGAGCTGGTCAATGACTGTTGACCGTTTGGATTCGGTAGGATGAGCAGTCAGTACCGGTTCAATGCGGATTTCCGGCAGTGCACGGGCAATCGCTTCCGGTGACCGGTTGTTTTCCTTAAGATCCAGCAAAATTCGTCCCCACAATCCGGATATACGGCCCAGGCCATGTTTGTTTTCCAGTTTTCGCCGCAGTTGTGCCGCAGCATTTTCTTCAACGATGGTGGTCAGCTGAAAATAGAGGGAAAAAGCCCTGGTTACTTTTTCGGGATCGGCTTCTGCAGAGTGATCCCCCTCGAGTTGCCGGATAACCTGATGCTCTCCGAGATCCCGGAGCATTTCAAAGTAACAATGACTCAGAAAGGCAATGTCGTCCTGTACTTTCTGGAGATCAATACTGTCGTCTGTGGTACTGAAATACATAGGGTATGTTTTTTATGATGCCCGAATGTGAGAAAACTACAGGCAATGAGGCCGACTTTCCGGCCCGTATCAATGCCGTAATGCTGTACGAGAGCATCGCCTCAATCGTAATATGTCGTGTTTAAAATTTACGTGAAGTCAGGTACAGGGTTACGTGAGGCAGGCCCCGGGTAATGTCAAAAATATAACATATTGAATCACAATGAACGTTCCGTGGCTACTTCTGTGCATGAGTGGTTTTTATGGATAATGTTGTCTTGTAGAACGGACCATTACGTCACTGACATGGACGTGCGGTGGTTGATTTACAACATACTGGATGGCATTGGCGATGTCATCGCTCTGCAGCAGGGGACCAAATTTTTCATGAAACACCTGAACCATATCATCACTGTAACCGGCAGCTGACTGAAATCCGCTGATCACAATGGCCGGCTCAATCAGGGTTACCCGTACTCCCATGGGGCCGATTTCCCGCCGCAAACTTTCTGCAAGTGCGTGCACGGCAAATTTGGTAGAGCCGTAAACACTGCTGAACGGTGAAATGAGTCGCCCGACTGTTGATCCGATGATAACAATATCGGCGGCATTTTCCGGAAATCGTTTTTCCTGGTATTCCACCAGTTTCCGGGCCGCTTTTTGAAGCAGGAAGAGGGTTCCTGTAACATTGATATTCAGAACTTCCTGGAATTCTGACAGGTCGGCGTCCTTGACCGATCCCCCCATTCCGCGTCCGGCGTTGGCAACGACGGTATCCACCGGTCGGCCATAATGCTCTTCAGCGACCAAAAAAAGTTGTTCAATGGTCTTGTTATCGGACGCATCACCTGCGACACCACAAAACGCCGGCCCGAGTTCCTGCTCCAGTTTTTGTAATTTATCAGCAGTGCGGCCATTGCCAACCACGGCATAGCCGTTCGCAATAAAAGAGCGCATGGTGGCTTCACCGATGCCGGAGGTAGCTCCGGTTACAATGGCTATTCTTGAAAATTGGGTACTCATGATAAAAAGTCGTTTGGGTTTTACAGGTATGATACCTCAAGTAAAGGATTCACATGACAGGTGCAAGTGTCTGACACCTGAAAATTCATGGGTAAGATGGTTACGTGATCTGTTTTTCCACGTTATCGGAAATAAAGCCCAGCAATTTCGCATATTCGTCAATGATCAGATTGAGCGGCGGTGCGGCTTCCCAATCCGCCGGATAGTAGATTGCCGCGGCCAGGTTACGGGTGGATTTATCCGTTTTGGTTTGCTGGCAGTCTTTAACCGGGGTTACTATCGGTATCTCCCCTCTTTCTGATACCGCGAATCCGGTAACCAGGTCAGTAAGGCTGATGGTCTGTCCTGATGAATTAAACACAAACGCTTCCCCTTCCCGGCCTGTCCGGAAAACCCAGGAATCGGACGCAATTTTATCCGTATCCCACAGTGAAATGGGGGTCAGGTATTTCAACGAAATATAGTTGTTGATATCAGCTGCGCTATTGATCCGCGGAAACTGCCCCTCTTCGGCGACACGAAGCAAATATTCCGAGGCCGGTTTGCCTCTGCCGGTTGGTTTGTAGGATCCGATCCGCATCATATCCCGGCAGGTGTTTCGAAACAGATCTTCCTCATCAGTGAGCAGTTCCCGGCGGAGCTCCAGGGTCTCAGTAAGCCGATCTTCAAGGACCGGATGAGGTTGGGAAATATTGATGTTTTCTGCAGTGATTATACCTAGTTGCAGATGATCTGTGAGCAGGTTCTGTATGTGTATCATAACTAAGTTATTGTTATTAATCATTGCTCAGTACGTGACGTAATGCTTTGCTAATATATTCAATAAGAGGATTTATTTTATCTGGATGGATGCTGTTTTTCCCGATTCGTAATCCATGATTCACTCCATAATGGTGCCGTTTTTCCCGATTCGCACATCCTGCAATCGCTTCAGAGTTTCATCAAGCCGTGTCAATAACGGATCTTCTTCCCCGGTGATATCTGCTACAGATATGATATATCCGAATAGTTCCCGGATGATCTAAACATCCCCATGGTCGGGCTGTACGTGATTTTATACTCTTGATCGGTACCGGGTAAATTTCTCGGTGTTCCGAAGGTTGTTTATAACCTGAATAAAAGCGTATGGAACGACGAGCCGGAGCTCTATTTGTTTCTGGACTGGAACCGGGTAGAAGTGTAGGGAATTCATACAACCGGAGCCCCCCCGCGCGGTTTAGATTAACCGCGAACCGGGGTAGCTCCTTGCTTTTATTACACCGCGCCCTGATCCATCATGGCGTCGGCGACTTTGACAAAGCCGGCCAAATTGGCTCCACGAACATAGTCGACCGAGCCGTCTTCGTTTTCGCCGTAAGTGACACATTGTTGGTGAATGTTCTTCATGATACCCAACAGCTTGCTGTCCACCTTTTCGCGATCCCAGCTCAGTCGCAGGGCGTTTTGCGCCATTTCCAGTCCGGATGTTGCAACACCGCCGGCATTGACCGCTTTACCGGGCCCGAAAATGACATTGTTGTCCTGGAACAGGTGAACAGCTTCGGTAGTACAGGGCATGTTTGCACCTTCTCCAATGATTTTCACACCCCGATCAAGCAGTTTTTGGGCATGTTCCTCTTCCATTTCATTTTGCGTGGCACAAGGAATGGCAATATCAATATTCATGGGCAGACCCCAGGCGCATTCCCCCTCATTGAACGTGAGTTCCTTGAATGCGTCCGCCAATTCATGAATGCGTCCCCGCTTTTCGTTTTTCAACTCCATCATGAATTCGAGATGCTTTTGGGTCAGGCCGTCCTCGCTGAAAACACATCCGGAAGAGTCCGATACACTGACTACTTTCCCGCCCAGCTCAAGCACTTTTTCAACCGTATACTGTGCAACATTGCCGGATCCGGAAACAGCGACCGTTTTTCCTTCAAACGAGTCGTTATTTCTGTCCAGGATCTCAGCGATAAAATAAACGGTACCATAACCGGTGGCTTCGGGGCGAATAAACGAACCACCCCAGTTGAGGTCTTTTCCTGTCAGAACACCTGTAAATTCGTTCTGCAGTCGCTTGTACTGTCCGAACAGGAACCCGATTTCGCGCGCACCAACTCCGATATCGCCGGCCGGCACATCCGTATATTTGTTGATATGTCGCTGTAGCTCGGTCATGAAACTTTGGCAAAAGCGCATGACCTCGAGATTTGATTTTCCTTTTGGATCAAACTCTGATCCACCCTTTGCTCCACCGAGTGGCAGGGTTGTCAATGCATTTTTAAAAATTTGTTCAAAACCGAGAAACTTTAAAACGCTGAGATTCACGGTAGGATGAAATCTCAGCCCGCCTTTATACGGTCCGATTGCCGAGTTAAACTGAACCCGGTATCCGCGATTGACCTGAACTTTGCCATTGTCATCAACCCAGGGGACCCGGAACATGACAACGCGTTCCGGTTCGACCATTCGGTGCAAAATATTGGCATTTTTGTACTTGGGGTGATTATCGATGTAGGGGATGACCGTTTCGGCAACCTCCTGAACAGATTGATGGAATTCCGGTTCTCCCGGGCTGCGCGTCTTTACCTCGTCCATGAAGGTGTCGATCTGCGCTTTGAATTTTTTCTTCATACAGTCAAATAATTAATGTAATTAAAACAGGAGCTCTAATAATAAAAGCTTATAAATTTACGATTTTTCATTATTCATTGCATGTTATTTTACTTTAATATGCCCAGTATGTGCTGGTGCACAGCATTATGGTAAAAGTCAGCCAACTTCTGGTGCAGGGAGTCGGGAAGTGGAGGTAGCGATGAGATCGCTGCGTTTTGACGGGCTTGATCCGGTGTGCTTGCACCGGGAATAACGACCGACACTTCCGAATGATCAAATAATTCTGCGATAATAAATTTTGGAAATCTTACCTTACAAATCCGGACATCCCGAATATCGGTTTCCGGCTCTTTATTTACGGAATAAGGGTCTCAAACAGTGTTTATGTGAAGACCGGTTTTGCCCGGGTGAATCATGGTAGCGGTCCGGTTTTGGCCGATGGATTACGACATCCCATAACTACGAATTTAAAAAAACAGACTCCGATATGATTATTACCAAAGCAAAAGTAATTGTTTGCAGCCCCGGAAGAAATTTCGTGACCCTCAAAATTGAAACTGATCAGGGTATTTACGGAGTGGGTGATGCGACATTGAATGGCCGGGAGCTGGCCGTTGCCTCCTACCTTGAAGATCATGTTGCCCCCTGTCTGATTGGCCGGGATCCCTCACACATTGAAGACATCTGGCAATATCTCTATAAAGGAGCGTACTGGCGCCGCGGTCCGGTAACCATGTCGGCTATTGCTGCTGTCGATATGGCGCTTTGGGATATCAAGGGCAAGGCACTCAACACCCCGGTCTACAATCTGCTGGGAGGCCGAAGCCGAACCGGAGTGATGGTCTACAGTCATGCCAACGGCAAGGATATCGAACAGACGGTCGATGAAGTAGGCCGGCACCTGGAGATGGGGTATAAGGCTGTGCGCGCTCAGAGCGGTATCCCGGGAGTCTCTACTACATACGGAGTTCCTAAAGGCAGCGGTAAATACGAGCCTGCAGAAAAAGGCCTTCCCCCCGAACACGCATGGAATACCGAAAAGTACATGCGTCATGTGCCCAAGTTGTTTCAACGTATCCGCGATGTCTTTGGAGACGAACCCCTCCTGCTGCATGATTGCCATCACCGTCTCACTCCCATCGAAGCAGCACGGGTTGGGAAAGACCTGGAGCCGTACCGCTTGTTCTGGATCGAAGACCCGGTTCCGGCCGAGTTACAGGAAGGTTTCCGATTGATTCGTGAACACACAACAACTCCGCTTGCCGTGGGTGAGGTATTCAACAGTATCTGGGATGCACACGAACTGATTCGTGAACAGCTGATCGATTATATCCGGATGACCGTGTTGCATGCCGGAGGTATCAGCCACATGAAAAAGGTCGCTTCATTTGCAGAAATGTACCATGTCCGCACCGGAAGTCACGGAGCCACTGATCTGTCACCGGTCACCATGGCGGCTGCTCTCCATTTCGATATTTCCATCAACAATTTCGGTATCCAGGAACATATGCCCCATACTTCCGAAACAGATGAGGTTTTTCCGCACTACTATTCTTTCGAGGGGGGATATTTTTATCCGGGAGATACCCCCGGCCTGGGAGTTGATATTGATGAAGAAAAAGCAGCCGGATATCCGTATGAACCGGCTTATCTTCCCGTAAACCGGAAAGAGGACGGAACAATTTACAACTGGTAGTCGTCAGGTTTTGAAATCCGGTCAAAGACCGGTGCACAAATAAACGGAAAGGAGGCCTGTTAATATGAGAATTGAGACTCATGACATCCATCTCAAAACCAATGGTTTTTCCGAGATCCATGATCTTACCTCAAAGATTTCTGCCATATTGAGACAAACGGGGATCGGGGAGGGTTTCTGCCATATTTTTGCCGTGGGATCTACAGCTTCCATATCTACCATGGAGTATGAACCGGCTCTGGTGAAAGATATCAAAGAAAAGCTGGAGGATTTTGCCTCTGAGAAGATGCATTCGCATCACTCGCAGACCTGGGGCGATGACAATGGCTTTTCGCATATCCGTGCTACATTTATGGGCCCCGGCATTACTGTCCCGATCCGTGAGGGACAATGTATTCTTGGAACATGGCAGCAGATTATCCTGCTGGATCACGACAACCGACCGCGTGACCGGCATGTCGTTGTTCAGGTAATCGGAAAAAAGCCGGCACCATAATCTGCAATATAGCAGGAACAGTGCCGGCCCGTTACTCCGGAGAATCAGGGATTATGCTCCCCGGTCAGAGTGAAATGGTTTCGAGATCGGTATCTTCACCGGCTGTTACCTCTACATCGGGGATGGCAGTCGGCTCATAATCTTCATTGGCTGGCTCAACCGTAACGGTGTAGGTATCCTCAGAAAGTCCGAGCAGCTTGAATGCCCCCGTATTTTCCTCGCCCCGGGTTGTTGCGACCGTGTCTTCACCGGCAATGGCATAGATCCATGGATCGGAATCGGCAGGGTCCACAACACCACTGATGGTTCCTGTTTCGGCCTGGGCATAGGCACGGATGACCGGTTTCAGAAGATATGGATGGGATCCTTGTGCCTGACCTTTTTGCACTATGGATCGAGCAACATCAAAATCAAGGTGCAGGGTATAGGTGATATCCTCCTGGATCTCCGCATTAATGTTGAGCTTCAGGCCGGATTGCTGGGCTGAGGGTGTCTGGAGATTGTACGTACTGTCGTTAACCACAATCGTGTTGTTATCACCGAGAATGAGACGGATCTGACGGTATGTTCCTGTTTCAAGTTCCGCCACTCCAAGTTCTTCCTGAGCACCGTTGATCAGCTCCAGCAAGTTGTATCGCTCCTGTGGTTCACTGATAGTAACCCAGCCGCTTCCTTCATCTTCCTGGTTATTAACTTCAACACGCTGTACATCGATCCAAACTTCCTGATAATTGCCGGGATTGTCATGCAGCATGACTTCCATGGTTCCGGTTCCACCGGAGGATCCGGCAAATTGGTCGTCACATGCCGTTACCATCATGGATAAAAAAACGGCAATTGCCAATGGGGCCATCAAAGCCGGCTGTTTTTGAAAATAAGTTTTTATTGTATTCATAGGGGGTATCCTTTTTATCTGATTAACTTCATGTGATACACCGGGATGAAATTTTCTGAGTGAAATTGTCCCGGTCATCACAACTGGCAAATATCAGTTTGCCTTCTGTGTGACACCCGTATGACGCACGGCTTCTCGGATGGTTACATTAAAAATCAATTTCGGGCGGATTAATGGGTGGTCTGCCTCGGCCACGGCCGCGATCGCCATTTCCATCTTCGTCATTATCCCGTCCACCAAGGCCGGGAGGAAGGATTCCCGAAGGTCCACCGCCAATATTACCCTGAAACAGATTTTGAATAATATGTTCGGCGGGTAAACCTTCTCCTATTTGCCGGTTCAATCCTCTGGCAATATTATCGGCGGGAAGCTGGCTGTGGAATTGTGCTGACCTGAAAGCATCGGGCAGTTGCTGAATTTCACCGGAACTGAATCCGGAATTCAGTGCTCTGACCAATATCCGGTTGCTCATACCGGGGTTCTCCCGGGATGTCGGAAGATCCGGCAGCACTTGCAGGGCTGATGCCACTGTGGACATGCCCCCGCGTTCTGTAACGCGTTCGGAGACGAGCAACTCCAAAAAGTTACGGATATGCTCTTCGCTCATATCTTGCTGCAGGGCATACGATGTATGTTCAAGAATCTGGTTCCGGAAGCCCCGTGTGGCCGCGTCCGATTCGCGGGATCCCCGGTCGGCCTCGACCATCGCGCGAACTTCTTCGCGGGCGACCCATGGATCCACAATTCCGGCGGAACGGTTCAGATTGCTGGCCATTTGATTCAGTACCTGCCGGATATTCCCGGCGGGCACGCGTTTGGCGATTCCTTCCATGGTTTTTTGAAGTACCGGATTGTATGGGAGGTCATTTTCCGCCAGTGAAATGGCCGGATTCAGCATGTCATTCAGATCGTCCGGTGAAACATGACGGTTTTGTGCCCTTGTGATCAGTGTTTCCAGGCGGTCCCGATCCAGTCCGGCACCGATACCTCGCTCCAGAACAATCTGGTAGTCATCGGTACCCTGTGCATGTACGGCAGGTGTAACCCAGGGTATCATAACCATCATCAGGAAGAGCAAAAAAATCTTCGACGTAATGTTGCCGTTTGTGGGATTGTCATGAGTAAAACGAACCCTGAATATCCTGTTTTGTGTTGTGATGCATTGGGTTTTCATATTATCCTCATGCTCAGTAATCAATGATTATCCTTCCGTTCTTGCCACCAAAACCATCATTAACGGTGGGCGCATCGTCGGGAAGTTCAAGCCATTCCAGCTCATCATTCTCCCGCTTTGCGATTTTAAATTGATGCATTCCGACAGAGAGATCCAGCGCTACGCTGTACCGGTTTCTGTTTGTTTTCCGCAACGGGATTCCGGGATCTTCCCAATCGTTGAAATCGCCTGTAATGTACAGGTTCGCATCTCCACGATACCGGACCGTCAAGGTCGTTCGGCCCGAACGTTCCGACTCCAAATCAAGGGAGCGCAGTTCGCCGGATCGAACACGACGCAGAGAAAACGGAACCTGGATCCCCGCGGAAATTTGGTAATCGGGCTCAATTTCATCATCAGCACTGCTGAACCAGAGAAGCCCTGCAACGGTACCGGTCAGGGTGATCCGTCCACTGACCGGATAGGATGCCCGGAACGTTGTACGATGAAACCGGTTTTGAATGTTCAGGGTGTTTTCATCATCGTTGAACAACCCATTGTCAGTAGATCCGGTTTCGGTTTCCTGGCTGTTCTGAAACGCAACCGTGTACTGTTCAAGTCCGGTTTCCAGCATTAAAATCAGTCCATTAAACCGGTGATTGGTGGCCGAAACGGTGCTGGAGAAACCGTCACCCGGACTGGACAAATGGTCAAGATTGCTGTTGAAATTCATCCTCAGGCGCCATCGGAATGATGGCCAGTATTCAATACCCAATGAGTATGTAGTAAAGCGATCCGTCATATCATCCATATTTTCGAGGTTACGGATGGTTCGCCAGCCGGAACCGGCCGTAGCTTCAAGGCGGGTGGATGACGTAGCCAGCCAGTCGACACCAAGTTGAAGCCATTGTAAATCCCGGTTGTAGGATGTTGCGTGGGATCCCAATCCGCCGGATGCCCGGGCTGTAAAAGAAGAAGAGAGCCGTTGCCGGAAGGTGGTAGTCAGATATCCCCCACCCCAGGTTGGGCGCTCATCATAAAAATGGAGCAGCTGTCCGATTCCATTGACGGTGATGCTCCGGCCGCTGCCGGCATACCTCATCCGGGCGGAGGGAGTAAACGTGGTAAAGGCCGATATATAGCGTCGTTCCCACTCCGGAATCATTGGAATCAGATACGAGTTGGATGCATAACCGCTGCCGGCCGACAGGGTAACCTCGGTTTCCAGATTCTGGGCGGAAGCTGTGCTCCAATATGTAGTGATAGTTGTCATCATAATGGCAGAAAGCAGAACGCTTCTGTAATTTTTATAAAAAAATGTTACTGTCATGTCATTCGCCCTTATCCGTGAACAATGTATCGGTTACTACCGTCAGGCAAGGTATTAAAAAAACAGAGCAAAACGGTATTGCGAAGACACGGTTGTTATATACGGGTCAGGTGACTTTTCACAAGCTGATTACGGCATTTTTGTTTCCGAATCCATCGTCAATAAATCGGTTGGCGAGCGGGTCGGTGGTCCACTGCTCCTCATTCTTTATAAACATGTACCGATGCTCCCCGCGGGGAAGCGGTATGATTCCGGTCCACGCGACATCGCCGTTGATCGATTGCCGGTTGAGGGAAATGGGTTCCCAGTCACTGAAATCACCGGCAACGGAAACCGATTCGGCATCGCTGTCTACATAGACAAAGCGCATCATAACACGTTCCGCACTTTGGTCAACAATCTGCCGTACCGGAATATCATCTGCAGGTTCTGTTTGCTGAGTGGTGGTGATG
>Ga0207421_10001631_pt1 | contig 28512 bp, 27 predicted proteins | sample SodLakKL_010_SED_4_FD_187542 | JGI IMG/M metagenome (GOLD analysis project Ga0207421, IMG submission 187542) | Alkaline sediment microbial communities from Lake Tanatar, Kulunda Steppe, Russia - 8KL_010_SED (SPAdes) (version 2) | ecosystem: Environmental > Aquatic > Non-marine Saline and...
TTAATATTAACTCCACTTTTTAAAAGCAGGGTTAAACAGGTGTGGCGCAATTTGTGAACACTTAAGCCCGGGCGGTTGAGGTCAGCGTTTTTCAAAAACCTTTTAAGGTTGGTTTGGATCCCTCTTTTCCCCAGGGGTGCCCCATACCTGTTGAGGAAAACCCTTTTCGTTTTTTCCCGGGGTTCCCTTATTTCCAGCCATTTATCTAAGGCCTTCTTGGTCGTTTCGGCCAGGGGAACAGTTCTTTCCTTGGCACCCTTTCCCCGGAAGCGGACATAGCCTTCCAGGAGGTGTAATTGGTCCATTTCCAGTTCAGCCAGTTCTGATAACCGGCAACCCGTTTGCAAGAAAAGAGCAAAAACAGCATAATCTCGCTCGGGAAATTTGCTTGTTTCCCGAATTGTTTTTAGGAGTTTCTCGGCTTCCTGGAGGTTCAAATACTGGGGCAATTTTTTCTCAACCTTCCTCCGGGTTAAATTGAGGGCAGGATTTTCTTTAAGGGAATATTCAGGTTCTCTGGAAAGAAATTTAAAAAACCCGTTTATTGCTGCTATTTTCCTATTGAGAGCAGCAGTCCCATTCTCCCTTTCTTTATAAGCATACCGCAAAAATGAGCGAAGATGAGAACTTTTAATATCAGCAAAAAACCATTCTTGGTTCTGGAATATTTTTTGTTTTAAGAACCTCTCCAGGAGCTTTAAATCCTGCCGATAACCGATAACTGTTCCGGGGCTTAAACCCCTTTCAATTTCAAGATAGGTCAGGTAATTTTCCAGGGCCTCGTTAAAGTTACCCTTCAAACCAAACCCTCCTTTCCCTTTAATTCCCTATTAACCAATTTTACCATTTATTTCCATAAATTTCAAATTTTCAGGGGGTTCAGGGGGATTTAGCGGAGGGTTTAGCTGAAAATTTCTTGAGATTATACAATATTATAGTTAGAAACTTAAAGACTTTTCTTTTTTTCTATGATCAAAAAAATTGAACCAGTTTAATTCAAGCAGCCAAAAAAGCTAGGATAAAATAAACCCCCAATCTTTCAAAAAAGATTGCGGGTTTTTCCTCATTCTAATCCTCATTTCGGTTTTCCAGATTTTTTAGTCTCAAAGCAATCTGTTGGTTGAATTCATCTTCGGAAATGGAGGGATCCCGAGTGGAAAACCAAAGGCGACAGGGAACCCTTGAACAAAAACCACAATCCTTAATTTCTTTTTCCCGGGCACAGTAATAAATAGGACAGGTCTCTGTCCCATAATTTTTTGCCCAAAAAACCCTTCCCTTTATTTCCCTGCATCCGGGGCAACCATTGTTGAAATCACTGCATTCTTTTTCACAATAAACTCCGCAAATGGTAAACAAAGACCTCCCCTCTTTCCTGCACCTTCTTTAATAATTAACCAGTTAGGAAATCTGATTGAATAAAAGATTTTCTTTCTCCGGGGTGTTTGGTTTATTTTGTCCTGGGGTTTTCTTTAAATTTTCTTATTCCTCTTTTTCTTTGCTCCGCAAAATTTCTTTAAGTTGCTCTTTTTCTCTTTTTTTGGCTTTAGAATAGATGGTCCAGGTGATGAAAAATGCTCCACCCAGCATTAAAAGATAGCCCAGATAATAAAGGGCTCCTATTCCTTGACCTCCGCCTACTCCGAGCCATAAAAAAAGAAATCCAATTAAAATTATTACTATTCCTATAAAAACATTCTTCATTGTTTGACCCCCGTTTGTTAGATATTCACCCCGGAGAAAGAAATTAATTAGCAGGTTCTATCTGAAATAGATTTATACTTACCCTTAGATATAATCTCTCCCAAAACCTTTATTTTTTCCCGGGGAAAGCCTTTTAAATTTTCTAATTAATTTGATCCTAAATTATTAGTTATTCAGGGTTTTAATTCTATTAGGATTTCCCCTTAATATCCAATCCAACATTAATCAAGAATTTTAGCTGGAAAAAATAAAAGGCCCAGGAAAAGGGCCTTTTAAGAAGGTAATCTAAAGTCTATGTTTTTAATTCCAAAAATCAGTTAAAGTTAAAATTCGATAATTTCCTTCAATAATGTCTTCACTGTAAACCCGCAATGGCTGGGGAACATCTTCAGAAAAATAAAAATTATAGTAATATAAATCTTCCAGGGTATCCAGGTCTTTGATTGTGATATCCATTGCAAAGCCGTCTATCCCAGCAAGGGTAATTAACCCCGGAATTGAAACTACCCATTTTTGGTTCCCGATATCAAAATCAAATTCTTCTTCAAAACCTACGTATAATTCTTTTCCGTCCAGCTCAAATGTTTCTTCAAAACCTCTGCTAATTCCAATATCCCAAAAAAAGCTGATTAACTCAGCAACATCAGTTCCCATTAAAGCAAAACCTGTTTCAAATACCAGGAGTTGAATAACCTCGTCAATATTCCCCAGCAAAGCCTCTGGGCCCCGGTACACTACTTCTGATTCGCTTTCCAGTTCCCCAAAAACTCCTACCATTACATAATCGCTGTAATTTCCCTCCTGGATCATAAAAAATTCCGCCCCGTTTAAGGGTCTAAACTCTCTTGTGGTAGAATCTTCGTTATATAGCTTAAAATCGCTCACACCTTCAGCAATCTCTCCAGTATCAAGATTAAAAGTATAGGTGCCTCCCAATTCGACATTCTCCCCACTTGCTTTTACTGTTCCATTAGCATTATAAGTAACAAACTTGAAAACCCAGCCATGGTTAGTAAAGTTATTATCAATTACCTGGAGTTTTCCAAAACTACCCTCACTGGTTTTATAAATCAAAATGGTCCCTTCTGGGATTTGATTATCTGAACTATTATCGATTACACTAGCACTCATTTCATCTTCATGCTCTTCAATAAGATAATTGTCTAGGATATTAAAATTAAAATTGAAAATTTCAATTGCTAAAAACCCTTCTTTTTGCGTCCCTTCCCCATCTTCAAATAACACCTCATATTCAAAAACCTGTTCTGGAGCATAATCTAGTAAAGACCACTCCCATTTATTTCCCTCGACTAAATCTCCAAGAAAATCACACCCGGGAATGAATAAAAAAATAGCAACAACTAAGACAAGAACAAGGCCACTTTTTGGGGGAAGCTTTTTTTCCATAAGATACCTCCATTTCAGAATTTTTTAAATTACAACTCTTAATTAGGACAATACCATAAATTATTAAATTTTTTCTAAAGAACATCTAAAGTTTTTTTAAAGCTGCTGGGTTAAAGCCTTAAAATATTTTCCAGGGTCAGAAAGATTCCAAATTTTTAAAACTTTCGATTTTTTGCGGGAGTTTTTATTCTTTTAAAGAAACTCATTATAAACTCAATAATAGGGGGTCTTTGATGCTTTGTTCCACCCAGAGGATAAAACCCTGGTTACCTTTGTTTTTCCTGTTTTTGATTTTTTTGGTTTTCTCTTCTTATCCCCAGACCGTTAATGCAGAAGTCTGGGGACACTGGGGTGATTTGATTACTCGAGAGAGTGGGGAAATAGACCTGGTGGAAAAGGATAAAAATTCCCTGGAAAAAATTCTCGGGGAAATTCTAGAACTCTTCAAGGAAACTGCGCCCCTCAATCCTCCTCAACAGGTCCAGGTCCGACCAATTGCTTACCTTGAACCAAAACTCCCTCTTCTCGATCAGTCTGGCCCGGCAAGAGGGTATATTGACCTGGGAATGGTTTTTCCCAACCAGGGCCCTCCCGGTCCCAGTGGAAGGATTCAGGTCTGGCTTAATGAGCCAGAAGCATTACTGGGGACACCCCTGGCTTTTGCTGAAGAGGGTTATCCAATCTATTTACTGCCACCGGTAATCGAAGATAAAGCAAGTGGCCCTCTATTTTCACGTTCCGCCCACCCCGTAGGATATGAGGAGGCCTTCCCTTCTTACAGTTTTTTTCCCTTGTGGGGTTGGGAGGTGGAAACATTTCTCCGGGAGGTAATTCAACCTTCTTTTAATCTTGCAGAAAGCAGCGTTTTAACTATTCTAACCAGGGGAAATAAACCCTTCTGGGAACCAGTTTCCCAGGAAGAATGGATAACTTCTTTAATGGATTATGCTCAAAATGAAATCGATTTATTTCTTGCCGGGATGGAAACTGAAAAGAAAGAAGATTTTCATCAGGACCAAATTGATTTGCTGGAAAAAAGATTGCAAAATTTAAGGAAGAAAACCAGCCCGGAAAATATAATCGAAACCCATGAAAATCTAATGCAAGGGATTGAACAGGCAATAGAATTCGCTGAGTTCAACCTGGAAAAAGCCCAGACCGAGGAACAAGAGGAACATTGGAAGGAAATGCTTGAAAAACACCATGAAAACCTGGAAACTCAGAAAGAAAACCTTGACGAACAAATAAAAAATTTCCAGGACATGGCTAACCAGGTCCTAGAATTTGGAGAGCAATTAATTAAGGCGCAAATTTACGAAGGAGAACTAAAAGAAAAATTGATCCCTTTAATTACGGGTGAAAACTGGGCTGCTATAGAAAAAAAAGGAGAAGAAATTGACAGTCCCTACTTGATATTTTTAGGGAGGACAGGCCAGTCCCGTGACGAACTGGAAAAAGAACTGGCAAGCCTTTCCCCCGCCGAACGCAACGCCCCTGCCTATGGCTTTGATATCCCCCCGTTACATCCTTTGGGGTCACATCGGCACGTCGTAGCTATGGATCATGATGCTGAGCGACCATCCGGGCTTGTTCCACCCGAAACGAAAGGTTCCCGGGCCCTGGTCAGACTAAACACTGATTTTTTTGACACCAAACTGCCTCCTGACAGCATCCAGCTCATAATAGTCCGTTGGTGGGAAAGAACGGATGCTTCCCATTTCAGCACCAGTGGGCGCTATTACCACCAAGCCAGACGGACTATGATGGAAAACCTCTGGAAACACCTTGACTGGAAACAACTTCACCAGATTCTCCATTAAAACCTGCAAAAGAAAAAGATGGCTTATCGTGATTCGAAAGGCCATCTTTTTGCTAGTTCACTTAATTTTCTCCCATTCTTTACGCATTATTATATCTTTTTGGTTTTCCAGGTAATCAGTTGCAAGGATTCCTTCTAAGTGATCAATCTCGTGCTGGAAAAGTTCGGCAAGATCATCTTCAAACTCAAGAATTTTATCTTTCCCTTTCTCATCCTTAAATTTTACTTTGATTTTTCTGTGCCGGGAAACTCTAACAAAAAAAGCTACATTAAAACTAAAACAACTATCCCAGATCCAGAATTTTTCAGAGCTATTTTCTATAATCCGGGGGTTAACCAGAACCAGTTCTTCCCCCCCCTGGTTGTAGTATATAACTCGTTGAGAATAGCCAATCTGGGGAGCCGCCAGGGCCCTCCCGATATTATGTTTTTCCTGGAGATGGACTAGGGTGTCCCGAAGGTCAGTTATAATTTTTTCCAGGTTTTCTGAAAACTCTTCAACTTCTTCAGCTTCTTCCCTCAAAAAGGGGTTTCCCAGCAATAGTACTTCTTTAACAGCCACTGCAACCACCTCTTCCCATGTAAATCTATTGCTTTTTATTAAATTTAAAGTGTCATCTAAAAAGGAGTTTAGTTTTGTTTCAGACTCTTAGTTTAATTCTCCTGGGAAATCAGGTTTCCTTTAAATTTTAATCTTGGCTTCCCAAAAAACAGTCCTGGGTTTAAATTCCAACATCCAGGACTGGTTTTTTTATTCATCTAATTTTTTTACGAACAATTAGAAACTCTCAATAGCAAGCAGGTTTTCTTTCAATTCTACCAGGAACCGCGCTCCAGCTGCCCCATCGAGTATTCTGTGGTCTGCGGAAAGGGTCAGTTTCAGGATTGGCGCTGGTTTAATTATTCCCTCACTGACAACGGCAGTTTCCCTTATCTGGCCCACTGCAAGGATCGCTGCCTCCGGGGGGTTGATAATCGCTTTAAAGCTATCTATCCCAAAACCACCCAGGTTGGAAATGGTGAAGGTTCCTCCACTAATGTCTCCGGATTCCAGTTGCCCCGCCCGGGCCTTTTGCACAAGATCTGCTATCTCAGCATCCAGTTGGGAAATGCTTTTACTGTCTGCTTTTTTTACTACCGGGACTATTAGCCCATCTTCAAGAGCAACGGCAAGACCAATATTAATTTCTTCCCATTCGTGGATTTTTCCCTCCAGGAAGGAAGCATTTACCCGGGGGTGATTTTTCAGAGCAAGGGCGGAGGCCTTCATTAAGAAAGCGTTAATCGATAGTTTTTGGTCTTCCCCCTTTTTTGTTTCTCTGGCCTTAAGGATATTTGATGCATCAAGTTCAACTTCCAGGCTGAAGTGAGGAATTTTCGTGAAACTTTCTACCATCCGGCTTGCAATAACCTCCCGCAACTGGTTAAGGGGAACAGTTTTTTTCAAGGTTTTTTCGGTACTGGGAGCAGTTGGGGAGGGTTCTTTTGCCTGGATAAATTTTTGCACATCTTCTTCAGTGATTCGACCCCTGGGTCCACTGCCCTCAATTATATTTGGGTCAATTCCAGCAGTTTCGGCCTTTCTTTTCGCTCGGGGAGAAATTAATAGTTTACCTTTTTCCTCTTTTTTAGCCTGCTTTTTTGTTTCGATTAGTTTTTGGTTTTCTTCCTCTGGAATCTCAGCCTCTTTCTCCAGAGAATCAATCTCTTCTCCTTCTTCCCCGATAAATGCAAGGACCTGGCCCACAGGAACCTCTTCTCCAGCTTCAAATAAAACTTTCAAGAGGGTTCCGCTCGCTGGAGCTTCAACAATATTGGTTATCTTGTCGGTCATTAATTCAAAAAGGGGTTCTCCTTTGGTCACTTCTTCCCCTTCTTCTACATACCATTCCGTAATTTCCCCTTTTTCCATGGTCAACCCCAGTTTGGGCATTAAAACCTCTTTGGCCAAATTCATCCCTCCTCCAAACACTGGAATTACTGAATAAAATATTTGTTACCTGTATAGCCCTAAAAGTCTGGGCAGGTAAAGTGAAATTTGCGGTGCATACATTATCAAAATGAGAGCCAAAATAGCAGCTCCGATCAGGGGTAAGGCCTGTTTGGCCAGCCTCTCCAGCGATATATCTGCTATATTGGATCCAACATAGAGGTTAACAGCAACAGGGGGAGTTACCTGTCCTATTGCCAGATTTACAGTCATTACCACTCCGAACCACAGGGGATCCCAGCCCATTATGGCCATAACAGGCAATAATATTGGTAGAAAAACATAATAAACAGAAATGGCATCCAGCATCATTCCCGCGAGGAGTATGATTACATTTACGAACAATAAAATAATTATTGGCGTATCGGATATTGCCAGGATAAAGGTGGACGCCCTTTGAATCAGTCCAAAAATAGTAGCGACCCAGGAAAATAAACCCGCACAGGTTACCACCAGCATAACTACTGCTGTGGTTTCAGCCGCACTTACACAGATACTGTAAAGGGTTTTAAAATTAATGGTCCGGTAAATAAATACCCCAACAAAAAGTCCATAGAACACAGCAACTGCAGCAGCTTCAGTCGGGGTAAAAATACCACCATAAATACCACCAAGAATTATAACCGGAGTCAAAAGACCCCATATTGCCCCTTTAAATGCATTCCAGATTTCTACTGGTTTACCCCAGGGCTCACCTTTATAACCTCGTTTTTTGGAAATGAAAAAAGTTACAATACAGAGAAATAGAGCAATTAAAAACCCGGGAACTATTCCCGCAATAAACAGGGAACCAACAGAAACATTGGTAATCATCCCGTAAATAATAAAGGCTATACTCGGGGGAATAACAATGGAAAGGCCGCTGCTTACAGATGTAACAGCCGTTGCAAATCCTTTATCATATCCGCTTCTGACCATCCCGGGAATCAAGATTACCCCGAGGGCCGCCACTGTTGCAGGGCCTGACCCAGAAACAGCCCCCCAGAGTGTAGCAACAATAATTGTAGCAACGGCAAGACCTCCGGGTAAAGGGCCAACCAGGAGTTTTATAAAATCAATTATTTTTTCCGCAAGCCGCGCTTTTTCCATAATTACACCGGCCATTACAAAAAAGGGAATAGCCAGGAGGGGAAATTTAGCAATACCACCAAAAAAATTGTAGGAGATCATACTGATTCCCGTTCCCCAGATTAGCGCAATCATAACTGCAGTCATACCAAGGGAAATAGCAATGGGAACCTTAAGAGCAATGGTTATAACAACTATTAAAACTGTCCACATTGCAGGGTCATTAAAACTCAAGCTTGGCTCCCCCCTTCCTTAGCAAGAAAAATTATCCTTTGGATAAGCCTTATTATTATTAATACACACCCAATAGGAACTCCAACCGTATAAAACCACATGGGAACGTCCATCGAAGTGGAGGTTACTCCCATTAATCTCTCCATCCGAACCTGTTGCAAACTATAATAAAAAAGAATGGCGAAAAAACTAATTGTGAATACAGAGATCAAAATATTAATCCCTTTTTGCATTTTCTGGGGAAATCTGTCTACTAAGATTGTCACGCTGAGGTGTTTCCACCTTTTAAAGGCACTCGAACTCCCCAGAAGAACCAGCCAGACATAAAGGTAAATTTCCAGTTCCTCAATAAAAGCAATAGAAAATTGAAAGGTAAACCGGGAAACTACATTAACAAAGGCAATAGTAACCATAACCAAAAGTAAACTCCCGGCAAGAATTTCTTCCAGGTTTTTGGAAACATACTTGAGATAAACCACGGAAAACACCTCTCAGCCTATAGGTATTAGGCCGGGGAGAGTTTGCCTCTCCCCGGTTTTTGCCAAAACCCTATTCCATATCCCTTAAAGCAGCCTCGTAAACATCCAGACCTATCCTGGAAATCCACTTGTTGTATACTGGTTGAGTTATTTCCCTGAACGCTGCTTTTTGTTCTGAAGTCAAAACAGTAACATGCATTCCCTGGCTTTCCAAAAATCTAATGGGGTCATTGGTTCCATCTTCAAGTTTCCATGTCTCCAGGAAATTTTTAGCATAACCCAGGTCAGAACCATCGGCTATCTTGGCGTCAATAAATTCCTGGGCAGTTCCATCATCCAGGCCGTAGCGAGTTAACATCTTTTGAAAATAAAGTGCTTCTGCTGCTGCCTCGGCAACGATCTCCTGGTCCTCGGGAGTAAAGGAATTAAATATTCTTTCATTTACAATCAAAACTATCGGGTCCAGAGTTGCTCCCCAAAGGGTAATATATTCGTGGAATTCCCAGATCCGCAGGGGAATGAGAACGCAAACCGTCGGGTTTTCTTGCCCGTCAACTACTCCCTGCTGGAAGGCTGTAGTTGCTTCTGCCCAGTTCATTGTAAGGGGATTGGCTCGCAATTCCCGGAAAAGATCGATAAAGATACTGCTTCCCACAACCCGGTACTTAAGCCCACCCATATCCTGGGGAGTGGCTATCGACCTCCGGCTATTGGTTATTTCCCGGAAACCATTTTCTCCCCAGCCAAAGGCATAAACTCCCATTGTTTCAACCTTATCCAGGATCATCTGGCCTGCTTCTCCATTCAGCACTGCATCTACAGCGTTGTAATCTTCGAAGAAGAAAGGCAGTGAAAAGAGGTTGAATTCCCTAACCTGAGGAGAAAGATTGATTGTTGATTCAAAAGCAAAGTCAATAGCTCCAGTTGTCACGAGCGGGAAAATCATTGTTTGCTGACCTGCGGCAAGGGTAGATCCACCGTAACCCCTGATATTGATTCTTCCATCTGTTCTATCCCGGACAATATCCGCAAAATATTCTACCCCCATGCCCCAGGGAAAAGCAGGACTAACATTGTAAGTCAGGGAATACTCCGATTTGTAATCGGCCAGGGCAACAGAACCGGGAACGAGGAAGACCAGGACCAGTACTAATATCAGAAACTTCTTAACCAATAAATACACCTCCTCTGAAATTTTCGAAACATTTGGTCATCCCAACCTAAGCAAAAAATTTCTTGACTTCCTTAACAACCCAGTCTTTATTGGGCATTACAAATTCTTCCTGGGGAGGACTGAAGGGATCCGGAACATTACGTCCCCCGACCCGCAAGACAGGCCCATCCAGGTAATCAAAAGCTTCTTCCTGAACAGTAGCTGCGAGTTCGGCACCCCAACCACAACGTCTCCAGGTCTCGTGCACTGTTACCAGTCTACCGGTCTTTTTAACTGATTCCAGGACAGCTTCCTTATCCCAGGGAACAAGACTCCTGAGGTCTAAAACCTCGCACTCAATCCCCTCTTTAGCCAGTTCTTCAGCTGCCTTCAGGCTTTCGTGGACCATGCGGCTCATGGCCACAACCGTCACATCATCCCCTTCCCTTTTTTTCTCGGCTTTACCAAATGGAATAAAGAATTCTTCATCCGGGACTTCTTCTTTAAAACCGTAGAGCATCTTGTGTTCAAAAATCATAACTGGATCATCTCCAGTCAGAGCTGTTTTTAACAACCCGTAAATATCCTTGGGAAATGCGGGACTGGCGACCTTAATCCCCGGAACGTGCATAAAAATACTCTCAATGCTCTGCGAATGCTGGGCCGCGGCCGATTTTCCGCGGCCATCAGGTCCTCGGAAAACTATGGGCAAACTCCCCTGTCCACCCGACATATATCTAATCTTCATAACCTGGTTAACAATTGCGGTAATTCCAGTGAAAAGAAAATCTGAAAAGTGGAATTCTACAACTGGCCGAGTTCCAGCAAGGGCCGCACCAACCGCAGAACCGTAGATCACTTCCTCGGATATGGGAGTATCAATGACCCTGTCACTATAAGACCCTAACAGGCCTTTATACTGGCCAAATATTCCCCCCTGTTTCGCAATGTCTTCTCCGTAGGTAAATATGGTTGGATCCTTGGCCATTTCTTCCTTAAGAGCCCTACAGATTGCATCGGAAAAGGTTATTTCTCCCACTTCATCGCCTCCTTTCAATAATCATAACCCGTGTCATCCACGAATAAATCTGTGAGGGCTTCTTCAGGAGCAGGGTAAGGACTTTCCTGGGAAAAAGCAATTGCCTTTTCAATTTCTGCTTCGTACTTTTTCCAAATTTCTTCCTTGCTCACATCATCCAGAACCCCTTTTTCCCTGAGGAAGTTTTCAAACCGACCAATTGGTTCTCCCGGCCATTTTTCTTTAACTTCAACTTCCCCACGATATTTCTGGGGATCACCCACAAAATGGCCTTTCAAACGGTAGGTTTTGGCTTCAATTATCGTTGGTCCCCCGCCTTCTCTGGCCTTTTTAATGGCTTTTCCGGCGGTTTCATAGACTTCCAAAACATCGTTGCCATCAATTGTAATTCCTTCAATATTATAACCCTGCCCCCGGACAGCTATATCTTCAACTGAGGTTGTTTCATGAGTACAGGCGGTTGATGCATAACAGTTATTCTCCACCACAAAAACAATAGGCAGATTATACACTTTAGCCCAGTTCAGGGCTTCATGGAAAGCTCCCCGGTTTGAAGCTCCATCGCCAAAAAAGCAAACAACAACCTGATCAGTTTTTTTAATCATGGCAATGGCCATACCGGCACCTGCTGCAATTGGTAATCCCCCTGCCACCTCCCCGTTGGCTCCAAGTACCCCGAGCTCAAAATTCATAATGTGCATTGATCCACCTTTACCCTTACAGTAGCCCGTTTTTTTCCCGAATAATTCTGCCATCATCGGTTTACTATCAGCGCCCTTGGCCAGCATATGGCCGTGCCCCCGGTGAGTGCTGGTTATGAAATCATCAGGTCGCAAATGAGCCATCACTCCAGCAGCTATAGCCTCTTCGCCGATATAAAGGTGAATAAAGCCGGGGATTTTGTTATCAAGAAACAATTCTTCGGCCCTCTTTTCAAATGCCCTAATTCGTACCATTGTTTCATACATCTCAAGCATTTTATCCCTTTCCAGAATCGACAACCTCCTTTCTTTCCCCTTTTAAAATCCTTTAACACATTATTGAGCAAATTTCGTGCCATAATTGAGGGGGTTCAGAAAGGAAGGTATAGACAAAAAAACTCCCCAAGCAGGAGAGTTGTAAATTTTTTATACATAAATTCTGTAAAATTTTTTTACAGTGCCTAAAAATTAGACAGTTCCCCCCTGAGTTTGTTATAAATTGTTGCCCTGCTAATTCTCAAAGCTTCAGCAGCTTTTGTAATATTACCATTCAGGCTTGTAATGGCCTTTAATATCTGCTCCTTCTCTATCTCCTCTAAAGGTCTTATTTCTCCACTGCTATTACTTTCTATAGATTCTTCTCCTTTAACGGGAAAAATTCGATTAAGGCAGGACCTAAAAATTATTTTTTCTTCGGTTATATTAACCATTCTCTCTATTACATTTTCCAGTTCCCTGACATTTCCTGGCCAGGGATAATTTAAAAGGGCCTGCAGGGTTGGCTGATCAAACCCCTCGATATTTTTTCCAAGCCGCAGGTTAATCTTTTTCAGGAAATAACTCGCAAGGATGACGATGTCACCATTTCTCTCGCGAAGAGGAGGGATGGAAATATTTAAAACATTCAGGCGATAGTAAAGATCCTCGCGGAAATGCCCATCCTGGACTTCTTTTTTCAGGTCCTTATTTGAGGAGGCTATTACTCGGATATTAACGGGTATTACTCCCTCCCCTCCAATCCTGTTAACCTTTCGATCCTGCAAAACCCGCAGGAGCTTAACCTGCATATTTAAAGGCATTTCCCCTATTTCATCGAGAAGAATGGTCCCACCGCTGGCCAGTTCAAATTTTCCCGGCCTGCCTCCTCTTTTAGCCCCGGTAAAAGCTCCTTCAACATACCCAAAAAGCTCACTTTCAATCAGTTCCAGAGGAATCGCAGCACAGTTTAGCGCTATAAAGGGGCCGTCTGCTCGCGCAGAAGCATTATGAATGGCCTGGGCAAAAATCTCCTTCCCTGTTCCACTTTCTCCCTGCAAAAGGACGTTGGAAACACTGTTGGCAGCAATCTCAGCCATCTCTTTGCTCCCCTTTAATGCTTGGCTTTCACCAATAATATCATTGAAAGTAAAACTGGCCTGGGCGCCGGTCATTTTATTAACCAGCTTCCTTACCCGGGAAATTTCACGGAAACTATCAAGGACCCCGGTCATTTCACCCTTATCATTTTTTAAAACAACAGCAGTTTTAATAAAGTGGAGCATTTCCCCCCGGGAACGGATGAAAAATTCCTTATCAACGTAACCTTCCTGCTTTTTTAGGACGTCTAGGATAACCGGCCGGAAATCCACAATTTCCGTAACATGCAGATTAACTGCTTTTTCATGGTTAACCTGCAAAATTTCTCCCCCGGCTTTGTTCATAAACTTGATTATGCCCTGTTTATCAATTAAAATCAAACCCTCAGAAATAGAATCTACAATTGCTTGCTGAACCTTGCTGGTTTCTTGCAGGTGAAAAGTAGTCTTGTTAAGTCGCAGCAAAGTTTCAATAGCTTTGGCAGCTGTTACAACCATCCCCAGAGTATGCTTGTGGGCTGCTTGAGTATAACCTGAAATATTTATAACAGCAAAAAGTTCCTGGTTTTCGTCAAAAATTGGGGCGGCTGAACAGGCCCAGGCCTGCAAATTCCGGCAGTAATGCTCAGCACCCAGAACCTGGATTGGTTCCTCATACTTTAAGGCCAGGTCAACTGAATTGGTCCCTACTTCTCTCAACCGCCAGTATGCCCCTGGAACATAATTAAAACCAGCAAATTTCCCCATCACATCCTGGTCCCCGATAATTTTCAGGATATACCCTTCCCGATCTGCCATGGAAATTAGAAATTTTGTCCCCCGGGTAAACTCAAAAAGATTTTCCATAAAGCCAGCAATAATATCGTATTTGTTTTGCCATTTCCTGTAACGTTCATTTAATTCTTCCGGAGGAAGAATTAAATTACAAAACCCATCCTTAATTGGATCCAGGTTCCAATCCCTACATTCGAGCCAGGAATTGAGTGTTTTTTTGTTCAAGCCGGGCCAGGTCTTTCCAGCAGGATCAGGGCTTTCTATAAATTCTTTCCATATATTTTTCAATTCAACTTTTTCCATTTTCCCCGCCTCCCATTTTTTCAGCGGAAATAATTAAATCTTCCGCCCGGTAAGAACTACGAACAAAAGGTCCAGCGCCAACTGCCTTAAAACCCAATTTCTCTCCCAGAACCTCGTAATCTTTGTAAAAACTGGGGTGAATAAATTCAGTGACAGGCAAATGTTCTTCCGAGGGAGCAAGGTACTGTCCTATGGTCAAAATATCACAATTAACCTCCCTTAAATCTTCCATTACCTGCCTTATCTCTTCCGGGTCTTCCCCCAGACCAACCATAATTCCGGATTTTGTTAAAATATCCGGCCTCAATTCTTTCATCCTGGCAAGAACCCGAAGCGATCTGCCATAAACTGCTTTTGGCCTGACTTTCTCATAAAGGCGGGGCACAGTTTCTAAATTATGGTTGAAAACTTTAATTTTCGTCTGAGCGATAACCTCAAGGGGAAATAATTGACCAGCAAAATCTGGAGTTAAAACTTCAACAATAATGCCCGGTTTTCTCTTTTTAATTTCCCTTATTGTAGCCGAATAATGATTTGCTCCACCATCCTGAAGATCATCCCGAGTTACGGAGGTTAAAACAACATAATTCAAGTTTAAAGAAACCACAGCCGCTGCAACCCGTCCGGGTTCTTCCGGGTCAGGTTCTGTTGCAGAACCATTAATAACTGCACAAAACAAACAGTTTCGGGTACAGATATTTCCCAAGAGTAAAAAAGTAGCCGTTTTCTTGGCAAAACACTCCCCAAGGTTGGGACAAAAGGCGCTCTGGCAAACAGTATTGAGCCGGTAATCCTCCAAAAGGAGTTCAACCTGTTGTAATTCAGGCCCACCGGGAATTCTCTTTTTTAACCATTTCGGGTAAGCTTTCCTCATATTCAACCATCCTCATTCCCCAGATCGAACAAAAATAATCAAGTGTTTTCTCCCTGACCTCAGCCATATTCGGACAATCCGGGCCCAAAATTTCTTTTAAAGAAGTAACCTCTCCTCCTTTAATTCCACAGGGGACAATAAATTTAAAGTGGTTAAGGTCAGGTGAAACATTAAAAGCAAAACCGTGAAAAGTAATCCATTTTCTTACTGCCACCCCTATGGCGGCAATTTTCTTTTCTGCCACCCAAACACCGGAGTGAGGAGGCCTTCGTTCCCCTTTAATTCCAAAATCTTTTAATACCTGGATAATCATTTCTTCATACCTGCGGATAAGAAGGTGCAGGTCTTTATCTTCTTCTTGTAGTTTTAAAATTGGGTACCCCACCAGTTGCCCCGGACCGTGATAGGTAACATCTCCTCCTCTTTCAACTGGAAAAACGGGTATTCCAATTTCAACTAGTTTTTCTTTTTCAACAAGGAGATTGTTTTCTTTTCCACCCCTTCCCCGGGTAATAACAGGTTGATGTTCCAGGAAAAGAAGGGTATCTCTTATTTCATCCCGGCTTCTTTTTTCTACAATTTTCAGCTGTATTTCTTGGGCCAGGGGATAATCCAAAGTTCCCAGCCAGTAAACATTAAGTTTTTTCAAAATACCCACCAGCCTGATTAATTTTTTCCTTGCTTTTTCCATGCTGGGTTGAAATCGGGAGCCAACTTTTCCCAATTTTCTGATTTTTATTCTAAAAAAATTTTGTATTTGTTAAGTTCTCCTAAATTTTATTATTTCCTTCCCTGAAGTAATAAAGTATTTTAACAAAACAAAGCCTCCCCTGGGAAAACCCGCCGGGGAAGCTTGCAAAGATTTCTATTTATTATAAATTACTGCTTTCTCACGAGTTTCCATTAGCCAGCCTGGATTGTCGAGCAATTTTTTCGGGGTCTGCGACAAGGTGTTTCCGGCCCGATCTCAAAAGCAAAAAGCCCAGTCCATAAACTACTGCCCCCGCAATGAACATGCCCTGGTTTCCGATCAGGTCCATGGAAAAACCCAGGACACTGGGGCCAATCATCTGCCCCGTCATGGTAAAAACGTAATATAAGCCGATGTAAAAACCTACTCTGTCCCGCCCTCCCAGGTCTGCAATCAGGGGCATGGCCTGGACATTTACAAGGGCCCAGCCGAAACCGGCGACAATGAAAATACTTCCTATAATCATGGGATCACGAACGGGGATTGCCGACAGGAAGAGCACCGGGATAACTGCAAGGCCCAGCAGCATTGCAGGAATTTTTCCAATCTTTGTTCCTATATAGCCTGCCAGCAGAGCAAAGATTAAAAAGGAACCGGCAAAAGTAGTCAGGATAAAGGCTGCTCGTCCCTCAGTTAAACCAAGAGTTTCCACCCCGTAAATGGGGAACATGGCGTCCAGTCCGGCGAAACCTATAAAGTATGTAAGCATTGCAGCCAGGGTCAAAAATTCCCCCCGTTTTTCCGGTTTTAAAAGAACCAGGATCCCCCCGTACGCTTCCTTGATGGGATTGCGGGAGGAAACCGGGGAATTATCAATATAGGGAGGGTGTGGATCTGCCTTCTTCCAGACAACAAAAAGAGTGAAAAAAAGAATTGCTGCTCCAATACCAAAAGTCAGCCGGGGATCGATATCGTAAATCAGGGAAAGTCCGCCAAAAGCAATTAGTGTTCCAATGCCGCCCATCAAATTGATTATTCCATTGGCAGTTGATCGTTTTTCCGGAGGCGTGTGATCAGGCATGAGAGAAATTATAGGTCCCCGGTAGGAGTGCATGGCTGCTGTAAAAGCTATTTCAGTAATAATCAAGGTCCAAAGCATAGCAGCAGCAAAGGGGATGGCAAAAAAAGTTAAGGCTGCAAGCGGCAGAGCTACAAGAACAAACGGCAGCCTCCGGCCTAGTGGGGAATTAATCCGGTCAGACCAGGCTCCGATTACGGGAATTAAAAGAAGGCCTATTAAATTATCAGTTCCCATCAAAAGACCAATCAATCCCCGGGAATCAATAAAGTGACGGTACATCAAGGGAAGAAAGGCGTTGTAGGTTGTAAATGCTACCTGAACTCCCAGGAAGCCAAACCCTATCCACCAGATTTTTGCGTAAGAAAAATTTTCATTAGATTCAGTTTTACTTTCTTCTGTGTTTACATTGCCGGGGAACATTTTTCGGAAAATCTTTTTTGGATGCATTTTTTGTCATCAACCCTTTACTTGGGAGTAGAAAAAAAATTTTTCAAAAACTGCCACAACTTTCTATTTCACTTAAATCCAACAATTTCCTTCAGAAATTCCCCTTACTTTTCTTTATTGGGAAATATTCTCCGATTTCAGCTTATTCTTTATTCGCCTGAACCAGGCAAACCCCAAACCAATCACCTTCGACGGGTATTAAGTCAAGTTCGTTTTTCCCGGCAGTACTCTCACCTATCATTTTTAAGTCAACCCTTGGGAAACCGGATTTCTTATGGAAATCAAGCAGGCCAGTGCAAAGAACAAAATCGATAAAGTGTTTACCTTTCTCGCCAAAATTTTCCTGAAGGACTTTATAGCTTTGGGATTCTTCTTTTACCACAATGGAAACGTTTAAAAAAGTCCCTTCTCCTTTTAACACTCTTTGGGTTTCTTTTAAACCGGGTAAGATAGACGCTCTCATGTTTGCTACACCAAAAAATGATAACACCAGATCAAAAGAATTATCTTTAAAGGGCAAACCGGTCACATCGCAGGCAATATAACTAATTTTAGCTTCAGGGTGTTTTTTCTTTATCTTTTCCCGATCAGCTTTAAGGACGGTCTTGCTCAGATCAGTGCAGACAAGGTGTGTTTTGGGGGGCAAATCAGAAGAAATCTTGTCCAGGAGCATTCCCCTCCCAGTTGCGATATCAATAATAAAATCCGGTTTTGCTTCCTTGATAAAATCGGCAATAAAAACTTTGGCTTTTTCCTGGAGCTGAAGCTGATTTTGGGGAGTTTTTTTCATTATTAACCGATCCAATTCTGCAAAAGTGATTTCCCGGGTTATCTCCGACCAGTTGTTAACACCTTTTTGTTCTTCCGACCCAAAATCCAAAACTCCTTCTGTAATTTCCCACTTTCCCCCACAGTCACAACCAATGTACCCTGAAATAATCTCTTCTTTAAAAGTTTCTTTTTCTTCAATCTTGAATTTATTTTTGCATTTTGGACATTCCATTAATTCAATTATTTTTCTGTACACAAAACTCTCCGCCCTCTCCCAAAATAACTATTATAATTAACTAACCAAAAAACCAGACAATTACTCCCACCAGGACCAGCACTATTCCGATCCCTCTAATCAGCTTTACCGTTTGAGCCGAATAGTTAAATTCAGCATCCATGGCCCTATATAATTCTTTTTGAACTTTCAAAACTTCTTCGGGAAATAATAAGAATATTACTGCAATAACCCAGACCACTACTGCTCCAAATACCGCTTCCATTTTTTTCCCCCTTATCCGGTTTAATTTGTTTGGTTTATCTTGATTTCAAAAAATTTTTCTTCCCTTTGAATTTCATCAGAGCTATTGCCAACACCTCTTATAATTCAAATAACTTAAAACAAGAAACGGAATTCCCTTCCTACTGAATGTCCTTTTCTTTTCAAAAAAACTTATAAAAATAGAATATAACAACGAAAAATAAAAGCCCGGAGAACGGTTTAAGATCAGAATTTAAGACCGTTTCTCCGGCTTATTCTTTTATCTTTTTCTTAACCTGGGATCAAGCACATCTCGCAAGCCATCACCAATAAAATTAAAACCCAGAACGGTGAGCATAATGGCTACCCCTGGAAAAGTAGCTATCCAATGAGCTCTCCTTAAATAAGCTCTGCCATCGGCAAGTATTGCCCCCCAGCAGGGTAATGGGGGTTGAGCTCCCATTCCCAGGAAACTCAAAGCCGAAGCAGCAATCAGAGCTGAAGGAAAGTGCAGAGTTGCAACAACAATTACCGGTCCGATTACATTGGGTAGAACGTGGAAAACAATCATCCTAAAATTGCTCGCCCCCAGGGCTCTTGCAGCCATCACATAATCAGTTTCCCGAACCGATAAAACCTGCCCCCGGACCAGGCGGGCATAGGTGCTCCACCCCACAATCCCCAGGACAAACATTACATTATATAAACCGGGCCCCAGAGCACTAACAATGGCTAGGGCCAGGACCAAAACCGGGAAAGAAAGAGTAATATCAACAAGCCGCATAATAATTGAATCTACATACCCCCCGAAAAACCCCGCCAGCAATCCCAGAGTGATCCCTGCGGCTGCCGAGATTGAAACGATAACAATCCCGTAAGCAAGGGCAATCCGGGAACCATAAATTATCCTGCTCAAAACACACCTTCCCAGGGCATCAGTCCCCAGGGGGTAATCGCTACTCGGCGGGGATAATCTCGCTCGCAGGTCTTGTTCTCTGTAACTATTCGGAGCCAGGTAGGGGGCAAAAATTGCGGTTAAAATTATGGTAATAACAATAATTATTCCAATAATCGCCAGTTTATTTCTCCCCAGATCTTTTAAAAATTTTGGCATGTTTTCTTAACCTCCTATCTTCGGGATTCCCGTTTTTAATCAAAACGAATTCTGGGGTCAACAATTGCATAAACAATATCCGCTAAAAGGTTAGCGAACATAACAATTATCGCAATTATTAAAACTGTCCCCTGGATAACGGGAAAATCCCGTTCGAAAAGAGATCCTACGAGCATTCGGCCCATGCCGGGCCAGGAAAAAATAGTTTCCGTAATAACTGCCCCCCCAAATAAGAAGGGTAACTGGAGAGCAACCATTGTTACCACGGGTATCATGGCGTTTTTTAAGGCGTGCTTATAGATAACAATTCTTTCCGCCAGGCCCTTGGATCGGGCAGTAAGAATATAGTCCTGCCTGATTACTTCAAGCATACTGGAACGGACGAGCCTGGCTATTATTGCCATCTGGGCCGTACTCAAAACAATAGCCGGCATAATTAATTGGTTCAAATCTCCCCTACCCGAAATAGGCAGCCACCCCAACCGAACTCCAAATATTAGCATCATCATCAAACCAAGCCAGAAGGGCGGCATTGAAACCCCAAAGAGTGCAAAGGTCATGGAGGAATAATCCAGCCAGGAATATTGCCTCACAGCAGAAATAATCCCTGCCGTTATCCCAACCAAAAGGGCAAGAACCATTGCCGTAATAGTTAATTCAAGGGTTGCAGGCAGCCTGTCCCTAATCATTTCAATAACTGGCCTTCGGGATTGTATAGAACGGCCAAAATCACCGGTGATAATCCGCCCCAACCACCGAAAATACTGGATATGCAGGGGAAGATCGAGCCCATGAACCTGCCTGATATGGGCAATTGCTTCCTCGGAGGCCATTAAACCCAGCATAATCCGGGCGGGGTCTCCCTCGGAAAGGTGCATAATGGAAAAGGTAATTAGAGTAACCCCAATTAAAATGGGAATCATTGTGAAAAATCTTCTGATAATGAAAGTTAGCATGGACTTCCCTCCTGCTTAATTGTGGCCGCGGAGCCTGAGCTCCGCGGCCTACTAACAACCATTATTTCCAGTATACTCTCCAGAGGTCGTTTAAGGGGCCTCCATAACGACGGGGAGCAGAGATAAACCCACCAAGATCTTGATTATAGGCAAATGTTGTAACTTCATTAACCAGGAAAATATGGGGCAGTTCGTCTGCGAGAATCCGCTGAACCCTATCATAAATTTCTTTACGAGTATCAATATCAACAGTAAAACGCCCATAATCCAGCAGGAAGTCAATCTCGGGGTTGTTATAATTGTTAAAGTTATACCCTCCATCAGATCTAAACAGAGAGTAGGTTGCATAATCAGGATCGACTATACCCGTCCAGCCTATATTGATCATGTCATATTCAAAGCTAAAGAGTCTATCCAGGAGCATACCAAATTCAATTACTTCGATTTCCATATTGATGCCAACATCGGCAAATTGCTCCTGTACCGCAGTCATGGTCAGAACCCCAACTTCGCCTGGAGCACGATGGAGTTTAATATCGAATCCATCCGGATAACCTGCTTCTGCCAGGAGTTCACGGGCTTTGTCAGGGTCATAGGGGTAGGGATCTAAATCTTCATTAAAAGCCCAGGCTAAACTTGGAGGAATTGGGCCCAAAGCTGGATAAGCTAATCCAGCATAAATGGTCTCAGCAATTTCCTCCCGGTCAATGGCATAGGCCATTGCCTGCCGAACCAACTTGTTGGAAAGGATTTCGTGATCAAGGTTGGGGACAATAAAGACATAAGCCAGAGCTAAATATTCTCCAAGAACAAGGTTGGGATCCTCCCGAATCCACTCCACATCATCCGGAGGTACTGTGTAGGCAAAATCAATTCCACCAACCTCGAGTTCCATCATTTGAACAGAGGCTTCTTCAATTACTCTTATTACCAGTTCATCCATATAGGGACGACCTCTCCAGTGATCTTCAAAGGCCCTTAATTCAACCCTATCTCCCGGAACCCACCTGACAAATTCAAAGGGTCCGGTACCTACAGGGTTAAAGGCATAGTCTTCTCCAAGTTCTTCCGCGACATGCTTGGGAACAATTTGCATCATGGGAATAACCTGGGTGATAAATGGGGCCATGGGCTCGGAAAGGGTGAGCTGAATGGTATAGGTATCAATTATTTCAATATCATCAACGGGTAGGAAATAAGTCCTGTTGGGAGAACCAAATTCTTCATCCAGAATTGTTTCAAAGGTATATTTTACATCTTCCGCTGTAAATTCAGTCCCATCGTGAAACTTAACTCCCTGACGCAAATTAAAGATATAAGTCATGGGATCAGGGTTTTCCCAGCTTTCGGCAAGAGCCGGAGTAGGTTCGAGCCTCTCATTTAACTCCACCAGTGTATCTCCGATCTGAGTAGAAACCAGCTCGGAATATACATCAGTGATCATCCGAGCGTCTAGTGTTTTAATGTCGGCAGGCAGAGCAACGGTTATCTTACCTCCATGCTGATGACCAGAACCAAAAACCGGGGAATTAAATCCCGCTACCAGAAAAACACCTAAAAGGACCAGCACGAGAAAATTAAAACCACTTTTTTTCACATAAACACCTCCCATTTTTTTAAAGAGCCTGTTCTCAGGATCCGAAATGGAAATTTTATTGGTTGGCTACCCCCTCCTTTTTTTAGTTTTCCTATTTTGAATTTTCCTAATCCTTTATCTCTCTAATTTATTTTAACACAACTTGGCGGAAGGGAAAAGGTTGATTGGATGAGGATTTTCCCTTCTATAGGTTTTTAATCCTTTTTTCTTATAATAAGATTCATCCAAACTTGCTAAAAGACCTTTTTGGCGGTCCGCAAATTCCCGAAAATAAGAAACACCCCTTTACTAAGGGGTTTTTATTCCTCTGCACTTTCATTCTATTAATCCGGGGAACCAAAATCCAGGCCCCAAAGGTGTTGTTCAAAAACTTCCACCGGGAAGATACTAATATCCAATCCCTGTTTTTTGTCACCGGTATTTAATTTAACTAATTTTTTCTCCTGCTCCAATCTTTGCGGATTTTCTACTCCGTATATCCCAAAATATTCTTCTTTCCCATTTGGGCCCAAAATCCCCGCCACGAGTTTGTATTCCCTGTTTTGCTTGAAATGTCCTTTTCATAATCAAATGCAATATAATATAATATTCTAATTCTCTTTTCCCTGCCTGCCATGTTAAAAAGGCCCCGGACTTAGGTAACTTCTTCCCTTCTTCCCAAATAAAAAAGAAAGCTGTTTTTTCAGAAGAGAAAGCTTTTTCCCGACTAAGAACCCCCCGGAGTGTAGTTTTTTCAATCTCAAAAACCATACAACCTGTTAAAAGCATTGAGATTAAAAATTAATAAAGAATTTGAAAAAATACCTTTTCTCTTCTGATAATATTAATCCCTAAAACCTTCCGGACCAAAAATTACTCCCCTTTTATAATATATATTTCGGCAAATTACTCATTATTTTAAACTTTTTCCGGGATTTTCTGAAGTTCTAAGTGGAATAAATAAACCTGGCTACAAGGCTTTAACCAGGGTTTGGAATTGCTTTTCATTTTTTATTTAGTTAAGCAATGCTCTCCGAAAAAAACAAAACTTTCAAGAATTATTTTTTCCCAAGTACCGGGAAAGGGTGCTCCCAATTTTTAATCCGTTGATATCAATTCTTTTTTAATTTTAAATCTTTTTATTGTAACAGGTAAGCAATAACTTCTTCGATTTCTACTGGTTCCTGCCCCTTAATATTTTTGACACATTTCCCCTGGGCTTTCTTAAGAAATTCCTTTTTATTCTCCCCTCCCAGGCCTATCCTGGCCAACTTTTTCGCCCCATAAAAATTACCAACTACAACCCTTCTCATAATCCCTCTCAGGTCAAGATCCATTGGTTTGGAACAATTTGGGCGCTCGCATAAAAGACATTCCCAGGCTTTTTGCATTATTCTTTTCTTTTCCCCCGTGTAGTTAGAGAATAAATCTTTTTTCTCGTAGGGTTTATTTACAATATTAACAAAATTTTTCATTCCTTTTTGATAGTTAAAACCTTTTTGCCTTCTTTTTTTCAAAACTGCATTTGCCGCCGCGATCCCAGAAACTGTAACTGCAGGGGTGCCGGTGCCCATGACAGTTGATTCTCCACAGAAGAAAAGAGAACTCCAGCTGCTCTTGGTATGCAATCTTTTTAACATGTGCTGTCCGAGCATTTGCTTTGGTCCAGCTACCGCTCCGGAATTTTTCATGGTAAATCTTTCTATGGTTTTTGGCGTCGCCACCTCCGAATATTTCAAACCTTTTTTAAAACCAGGAAACCTTCTTTCCAGGAGGTCAAGTAAACGCATTTTTTCTTCTTCCTTTTGTTTTTTATATTCCTCTTTATTCTCCATTTTCCAGTTTTTAAAAGAAGGCCCAATTGCCATTACGACATGACTATCAGCTTCACAAACGGTCCGATCATCAATGCTAAAAATATAAACCGTTACTTCACTCTCATCAATTTCTTCAGGGTTACCAACAAGCATTTCCACCGGTAAAGTATCCGAAGGAATATAATTTTTGTCGACAACAGCATAAAGAACTATGCTGGGGTAGGTAGGGATTTGTCTTTCGGCCCATTTGACTTTTTCTGGGGAAACAACATTTTCATCAATCAATTTTCCATATAGATTCCAGACAGTCCCGGAGTAAATGAAATCATCAGCGTAAACTATTTCTCCGTTATCCAGTTTGACCGCTATTGGCCCTTTTGCTCCAAAAATAATTTTTGTAACCTCCCTTTTCATGAGCATCTCTCCACCGTTTTCTTCGATTACTTTTTCCAGTTTTCCGGGAAGAAAAACCGTTGAGCCAGCAGGGTAATAACTCCCTCCTAAATGGTTGTCAACAAACATTATAGCTCCAAGAATTGCCGGGGTTTCCTTAACAGTTGTATAGCAATAGGTGGAAGTTAACTTATCAAAAAACCAAAAAATATCCGGCTCAGAAAAGTATTTGCGAAGAAGACTTTCCGTGCTCTTGTTCAAAAAACTAAGAAAACGAAGTTGGGATAGAGGGTGTTTTATTAAAGATATAAAAGAATTTAAAAAGACAACCTCATCCGGGGTGGAAAAAACCGGGTTTTCAACAATTACCTCCTGGTAAATTTTTAGCAAATCGTTATAAAATTTTTTAATATTCTCTTCCTCATTGGGGAAGATTTCGCCCAACTCCTCAGCAAACTTTGTAATATCGGGCCAGAATTTTATCCTATTTCCCCTGTAATTTACACAGTACAAAAAATCATGTTTAATCATATCAATAGGTTCTTCTAAACAATTAAAAAGGAACCTATGGGGGTTAAAACCATTGTCACCAAAGCCAAATAGCATCCCAGTGCCCTGGTCAAAAATAATATCGTCTCTTTTAAAAATCCCACAGGAACCACCCGGGTTATAGTTTTTGTCAATCAAGGCAACCTTAAGTCCTCTTTTGGCAAGCAAACTTCCCGCAGTTAACCCTGATAAACCAGCTCCGATTACTATTACATCGTATTTCATTTTTCCCCACCTCCTTGCCTTAAAAAATTTTTGGTGAGTTCTAAAAAATAGTTCCCTTCTGCAAAGAAATTCAATTAATGTTAGAACATTTCTACTATTTGCCGGAAAAACCCTCTAGAGACAAAATAAGCCAATAGGAAACCCTACTGGCTTATAAAAAGTTGCTAAATATTTAGTATTAGTTCAAAATCATTTTCGCAAATTAAATCAATTCCCTTTTTTCCTTAAGGAGTTTTTTTGACTAATCTTTTCAAACCTGATCTTAAACTCCAAGGAATTTAAATAGTTCATACACCATAAAAACCGGCCACACAATTGCCTTTAAAAACCCCAGAACACCCATCCAGAACCCAGTCGCCTGGGAAATAAAATAGATTGCCGCACCTATAAAACCCAGGCCATAAAAAGCACTGGAAGTCCCACTGCCGTGATTCTCCGGACTCATTCTCTACACTCCTTTCTTTTCATTTTTTAAACCCCATCTTTTTTAAGTGCCGTCACCTACTTATTATTACTTTTCCCTATAAAATTCCTCTTTAACCAAATTAGAAATTTCTCTCCCCGATTCCTTTCCTACGGGGGAGCGTCCCAATATTTTTACCGTTTTCCCCGATTTTTACAAAAAAGCCTATCCCACTTCATCTTTTTCCCCTGAAAAATAAGACAAGCAAAGCAGTTTTGGGAAGAATTAAAATTCACCGGGTAGTTTTAGATCAAAAAAAATCTCTCGGTTTTTTCTCAGGTCCTCTTCGGTATCCATGAAAACTTCCCTAACCCTGGATTTTCCCCAACTCCAAAATTTATTTTCCAGATCTTTCTCCAATTCCTCCTGGACATCATAGATGTGTTTTTTAAGATCCTTCGGAAAGGGGAAAATATATTTAAAGTTCTTTCTTTCGAGTCTTTTTAGGTTAGTCTTAATATCTCTGTTTTTACAAACAATTATTTCAACCGAATTGCTTGAAATTTCCAGGGCTCTTTTTACTGAATACTTGTGCACCCCCGAACCGGTGCATTCCAAAATTATATTCTCCCGGTTTTCTGCTTTTTGCATGAAATAATAAAGGGCCAGGTAGTTTAAGGATACCCTGCCATCCAATTTAACCTCTTCCCGCAATTTATCAAGTTCTACAAAAGGCAGACCTGTTATTTCTTTTGCAACCTTACCCAGGGTGGTCTTTCCTGAACCGATATTGCCCAAAATGAGAATTTTCATTAACAAAAAACTCCTTTGCCGCAAGCTTTCTCCTTCTCAGAAAAAACCTTTTAAAAAGAATTACTCCCCAATCCCTGCCCAAAAATCAAATCACGTCAGAAAAATAACCCCGGGAAAGCCCCGGGGCCCAAAATTGAGCTAACTTAGAGATTTAATCAGCTTTATCGTATACAATTTTAACCACAAAGGTTTCCACAATCAGCTGATCATCAATTAATTCGTATGTAATTTCATCGCCGCGGTCAGAGGTGTAAACAACTTTATCATCCTCAAAAACGTACGTTCCGGGGCCCATGTGCGTTTGAGCGGAGCCGTCATCTTTAAACTCAATCTCCATTCCTTCCAGGTTTTCATTCCTTTCTCCCCCAACCTGGTGTTCTACCGAAACCCAGGTGCCAACAACAGCATCTGCCGGACTTCCTCCACAAGCAGCAAAAACAACCAGGACAAATCCGGTCAGAATCAAAAAACCCAGCAACCGTTTTTCCATTCTTTTTCGCTTCCCTTCTTTGATTTTTATGTTCGATTACCCCCTGCCTTAGGGGAAGGGTTTAATGTTCTGGACAAATAAAAAAATCGAAGACAAAACCGCCTTCAGACTTTTTTAATTTTCCAAATACAAGATTTAGAGAGTGTCCTGTTAATATTATACATCTAAAGGTAAAAAAATCCTTCTTAATAATTTATTGTCTTTTAAAACTCCTATTTTAACCTTGTTTTCCAGAAAACCCATAAAAAGTCAAAGAAAACAAAAACAATTATAGCTACCCATGCCCCAAAGGGACCTGGTCCTTCTGCCTGAAGAATGGATATAAATAGTCCCAGAACAGCAAAGGTGGACCAGATTATTTTCAAATTCAACATGTTTTCATAAACTTCAAGACCCGCTTTTTTTACCAGCAGAGAACTGATGCCTATTCCAAAAAGGGCCGCAGCAAAAAGCCTTGTAGTAAAAGGATCAACACTTTCCCAGCCCAGATATTTCAGGATGATCTCAGGGAAAACGAAAATAGGGACGGCAACAATTAAATCTACATAAAAATGGACCATAAACCAGGTTTCCAGACCAACTGGAATACCCCTCATCCCGCCTGGATTCTTTTTTCTTTTCATTTTCCCAATAACCTCCTATTTATTATCTATTTTTTTGCCGACCTGATATTTTCGAAAAGGAGTTTGTTGTGAGGGCTTATTTTCTTTTTTCCCTTTTTACTAGCCCTGTCCTGCAAAAATCTTTTTATTACTGGAATACTTTTTTGCAAATTTCCTAATTAATGGTATAATAACTATAGGGTTAATAGGGTTTTAAAAAATTTAATGGAGGTGTCCTCCCTTGCTGATAAAAAATTCACTCCTGTCCTCCCTTGTCCTGATTACCATTTTATTTTTTTCTTTAAATGCCTTCGGACAAACCGAAGAAGGAAACCAGGTCCTGGGGCACAAGGAAGAAACAGCACCCGCCGATATGGGGATGGTTACAATCCAGGGATTAGGTTCCTTTGAGTTTGATCCTCTGGAAGTTGAAACAGTCCGCAAGGATATTTTTCGGGAAGGTTATTTTTCCCTTTTTGCTGTTTTAGTCCATTTAGATAAAACCGGCGAAATTTCCCTTGAGTATTATTTTGATGAAGCGATGAATACCCATGTTGTTTCCGAAATCGATGGTAAAACAAACTGGTGGTACAGTGCCTATTATGACGGGGGATGGCCGGAAAGAAGCGTTTTCCGGATGGATCACTACCCATACAAGGATAAAATGACCCTTAATTTTATCCAGCAATCCCCAGCGCATTTAGAAACTATTTTTGCCACCTATCGCGAGGAAGTAAAGCGTTTTGAAGAAAACGAGAGGAAAATTATCATCCCCGAGGTAAAAATCAGGGGCAGAACCGAACAACTCATTTTCCAAGATGTGGAGGTAAAAGCCCATAACTTAAGAGACGATATGTTCCAGCCCGGAGTTATTACAGCAATTGACACCATCCTTTCCCTTGGAGAGGCAGGGTTAATAACCTATGAGTTGCAGTGGTACGAATCTATCGGTACTGCAGGAGTTGTTAAAAGTTATTGGGTAGAGAGAATAAATGAAGATCAGGCCAGGGGACGTTGTGGTTTTGTCTATGAGGCCGGAAATGAAAGGTTCCGCTTTTTCCTGGGTAACCATAACCACATTCCTTCTGATATAAGGGTAATTAATTCCCCTAATTACCTGGAGTACTTCTGGATCTGCATTTAATTCTTTGGGTCCCCAAAAATAAAAAACAACCTGAAATAAATATCGAAGAAAAGGCCGTTCTT